>Ga0163163_10000040_pt1 | contig 147484 bp, 111 predicted proteins | sample S65metaG_FD_119766 | JGI IMG/M metagenome (GOLD analysis project Ga0163163, IMG submission 119766) | Switchgrass rhizosphere microbial communities from Kellogg Biological Station, Michigan, USA - S6-5 metaG | ecosystem: Host-associated > Plants > Roots > Rhizosphere > Soil | place: USA...
AAGCGATTATCGTTCTCCACGTAGAACAGCCTGCCGTTCCAATCCGATTCGACGTCTTCGTATACTTTCTTCAGGATTGCGCTCTTCTCATCAGCCTTGTCAGGGTTCTTTACCCTGATGAACAAATTCTGCTGAACCACGTTCTCCACCAGAATCACAGGTGTGTTTGGATGCTTCTCCTTGAGGACCTTGAGAAGGTACCTTATCCTTTCATCGACATAGCTAGGTTCCATGTTCGGGAGGCAGTCGATAACAAACACCTGCGGATCGAGTTCCGCCAGAAGGTCGGCGACTTCGTGTTCGCATTTTCCGGCACCGGCGAAACCCAGATTGATGGTGGGAATATCCAGCCACCTGCCGATGAGAGATGGATAGGCCATGCCAGGTCGGCTGGCGGATGCTCCCTGCATAATGGATGAGCCGTAAAATACCACAGGTTTGATATTCCTGGTACGAGGCGGCGCTTTTGCCAACTCCGCATCGTCCATAATTCCCAACTCCACGGAGGTCACCCCGTTATAAAGCGGAAGGTACAACGCATACTCCCTCTTCTCACGTGGGAGTCCTGATACAAGCGTGGACTCGTTCTCCATGCCCGTTGGGATGCCTATTGCCAGCCATCTCCACTTGCCGTTGAATCTCACGTACAGATCGACACCACTCACTCCGGTGGGAGCCATGATGCGCTCTACCGGCAAGGGATTGCTCCGTTTAACCTTCCATCTCACTTTGATTTCAGGGGCGTCAGTAACGAACCTTGCTACCATGCCGCTGGAATGCCCCGCCAGCCGCCATAAACCACCATTGACTTTAGCCTCCGCCTTTGCCGGGAATCTGCAGTAGAAATCATCCCGATTATCCCAGCCCCGGCCTTCAACGTTAAGCTCCGCGAGATTATACCACCTTAAGGATGGCACCTGCTTTTCAGATGTTTGCGCATAAGTCTGGCTGCTGATAACCGTTAAAAGCGCCAAACCGAAAATTAGCCTATTCATTTTCTACCTGTCCCACTCTTCTCGTTTACTAACCAAACTATAACTACCTATTATGCTCTGGCAAAAGCTGAAAACTTCGGATATCGTCCTTGACGAAAGTAAGGACTCGAATGCTCACTGCACCATTGAATCGCGCAGCATCAAAACTATGAGCACAACCACGGCAAAATCAGGGCAGCTCACGGACGCCCAACGACAGCAGTTCGAACGCGACGGGTATCTTTCCCCGCTCCGCGTGTTCGAGGATAGCGAAGTGAAGCATTACCTGTCCTGTTACCTGGATTACACCGCGCGCAAGAAGGATCGGCTCGATGCGCTCAAGCCGAATCAGAAGTACCAGGTGCTCTCGGAGACGCACTTCGTCTTGCCTTGGGTGTACGAGATCGCGACGCACCCGCGCATCCTGGATGTGGCGGAGTCGTTGCTCGGGCCAAACCTGCTGGCTTGGAACACGAATTGGTTCAGCAAGATGCCCGGCGAGAAATCGTACGTGGGCTGGCATCAGGACGGCACGTATTGGAACTTGAACCCGCCGACGGTTGTGACGGCGTGGGTGGCATTGGCACCGAGCATCTCGACCAATGGCTGCCTGCGCGTCATTCCCGGCACGCACACGCAACCGATGATCCCGCAGCGCGAGACGTACATTCCCGAGAACGCGTTGTCGCGCGGGCAGGAGATCGCTGTCGAGGTGAAACAGGAGGACGCGGTGGACTTGAACCTCCAGCCCGGCGAGATGTCGCTGCATCACATTTGGATCGTGCATGGCTCGAACGCGAACACATCCAGGGACACGCCGCGCATAGGGATCGCAATCCGCTACACCAAGCCCGAGGTAAAACAGGAGAGTCCGACCAAGCCGTTGGCGATGCTCGTTCGCGGTCGGGACGACTACGGCAACTTCGAGGTTCTGCCCGCGCCGAAGTCGGTTACTGACGCAGAACAAACGCTCGCCCACAAGGAGATCGTGGACCGCATTCGAGCGGGCATTATGACCACCGCTCAAGGGAAGCCGTGATGTGACTCAGGCCCCTATTGTGCCGTATGACCGATCAACACTCCTAGCTCGGGTAAGAACTGCAACTTCATTCTCTTCTTGGCCATAGTCCGCGCTGGGACGGTCAGCATTAGCATCCCTGCTGCTCCCCATGGCTGGACTGCGTCTTGACTTTGCAGTACGGTCATTGTCAAATCTTTCATGCTGGCATCATTTCACCCGTTTCGAATCCAACGGTGCTGGCTAATCTGCTGGCTCTCTATTGTCTCGTGGTTCACCTGCCGTGCCCAGGTGAATGTGTGGACTTATCGCAATGACAACGCGCGCACAGGCCAAAACTTAAACGAAACCCTGCTGAGGCCTTCCAACGTCAATACCAATAGTTTTGGTCGGCTATTCTTTCACAACGTAGATGGAGCAATTTACGCTCAGCCCCTTTATGTAGCCAACTTGCAGATTCCCGGGAAGGGGACACATAACGTGGTTTTCATCGCTACAGAGCATAATAGCGTTTATGCCTTCGACGCCGACGACAATACCGCGGGCAACTCCGTTCCACTTTGGCACACCAATTTCCTCAACTTGGCGGCTTCGACTACGGCAGTGCCTAGTGAAGATGAATTCGGCACCATTCCACCTGAAATCGGCATCACTGGGACACCAGTAATTGACCTTCAGTCGCGCACAATTTATGTCGATGTCGCAACCAAAGAGCTTGGGAACGATCGCTGGGACTACTTCCATCGTTTGCATGCGCTTGACCTGCAAACGGGAGCCGAGAAGTTCGGCGGTCCAGTCGTTGTTGAGGCAACCGCCATCGGAACCGGAACTGGGAGCGATGGTGCGGGAATGATTGGCTTTGATGCCTATCGGCAACTGCAACGCAGCGGCTTATTGCTGATTAATGGTATTGTTTATATTGCCTACGCTTCTTACGCAGACGCGGGTAACTACCACGGTTGGGTCATAGGGTATGATGCGCAGACCCTTGAATTGCGGGGGGTCTTCAATAATACCCCGAATGGGCATAAAGGCGGAATCTGGCAGTCGGGAGCGGCTCCTGCGGCTGATGCCAATGGAAACCTTTACTTCTTAAGCGGGGACGGCTCTTTTAGCAATGAACAGGGCAATTATGGCAATAGCATAGTAAAGCTGGCCATGAATGAGGGTGAACTTCAAATCGTTGACTATTTTACACCTTTCAATCAACTAGCGTTGGACATTGGCGATGTGGACCTGGGCTCTGGCGGAGCGGTGTTGCTTCCAGATTCGGTCGGCACGCCTGCTCATCAGCATCTCCTCGTCGGCTCTGGTAAAGAAGGAAAGATTTACCTTCTCGACCGCGATAATCTCGGCCATTACAATGGCAAGGACGACAATCAGGCCGTGCAGACCGTAGCTAACCTCGTCTCCCCAACATTCGGTGTACCGGCGTATTTCAATAATCATCTGTACTATGTTGGAATCGGGGATTTTCTTAAATCAATTCGAATCGCAAACGCGCAACTGATTGCGCCACCAGAGAAAAAGTCGATTTCCAAATTTGGTTATCCGGGGGGTACGCCGTCAGTCTCGGCCAATGGCACCAACAATGGGATCATCTGGGTGCTTCGCAGCGATATGGCCGAATTTCGTGGACGGGCTACACTTCACGCTTTTGATGCTAACAATGTGAGTAAAGAATTGTATAACAGCTCACAGGCGGGTTCAAGGGATGATCCCGGCGGTGGGATCAAGTTCACCGTCCCAACGGTGGCAAATGGTAAAGTTTATGTTGCAACCGCATCACGTCTGGCGGTTTATGGGCTGGGTTCCTGGGCTGTACCACCGACACTTACCCCTCGAAGCGGTATCTTCACTAATTCGACCGTGGTCAGCATGAGCGTGGGATTGTCTGGCACGCAAATCCATTACACGCGCGACGGCACCGCTGCGTCTCCCGCTGCACCGGTTTATACCACTCCTTTCCTATTGACTAACTCGACGGTGATCCGAGCCATTGCCACAGGCCCAACTTTGCGTTCGAGCAGCGAAGTAACTACTTTTTTCCGGCGGGCCTCCACGAGAGAAACCATAGCGGGTTTTCGTGGGAATGCTTGGACATTGAATGGAGGCGCCAGCCTCACCAATGATGTGCTCACCCTGGCTGACGGATTGCCGGGTGAGGTGCGCAGCGCTTTTTTCAACACGAGACAGGTAATAACGAATTTCGTGGCGCGTTTTATCTATCGTCCCTCAGTTGGCGCATTGGGATTTACGTTCGTGCTGCAAAACTCGAAAAATGGTCCTGGCGTCCTCGGCGGAGGGCGATTGGGACTCGATGGCATCATTCCGAGTGCTGCTATGGTCTTTGAGATTAAAAACATTGGCTCGTTCACCAGCTACGCTACCAACAGCACGGTTGCAACTTCTTCCTCTACGCTTCCCCTCGATTTTGGCCGTGGCGATCCGATTTCTGTCATCTTGACCTACGATGGCTCGGTGCTAAACGAACATTTAGTAGATTTGAATACAGGCACGGCTTTCGATGCGACTTACGTTCTGGGCGTGGCAGCCGCTGTTGGGAATACCAACACCGCTTTCGTTGGCTTTACCGGTGCCTCTGGTACCCTTGCGGCCTCAGAAATGATTGAAAACTTCACCTTTGGTCCATACCAACCACCAACGGTTGCGATCCGCAATCCAACCAATGGCGCCGTTGTGAGGGCACCAAACCCAGTAAATATAGCCGTAAATGCGTCCGTTCCTACCGGTATCATTACCAGAGTCGAGATTTTTCAAGGCGCCACGAAACTGAGTGAAGATACTGCGCCTCCATATACCTTGTCCTGGACGAGCGCCCCTGCCGGGGTATATACCTTGACTGCGAGGGCCACGGACGATCAGGGAAATTCGACGCTCTCAAGCCCAGTAAGCATCGTCGTGACTCCTCCGTCATTACAGGTCGCTCACAATGCGAATCAAATAACACTCACGTGGCCTTCGACCATCGATTACGCGTTAGAGGTGACCGACAGCCTTTCGCTGCCTGTCTGGACTACGGCACCGCAACTTCATATCAGCGGGAGCGATAGGATTACCGTGACGGTGCCTACCGGGACGCGTAATCAATTTTATCGGCTGCGCGCCCGTTGATTCGACCGTCCCTTGTTTGAATAGCAGCATGCGTTTCCGTGAAGGGGTCATAGAGGGAAAGGGGTCAAACCAGAATGGCGGTTAGATAAGGCCCAAAACTTTCTTGCTCAGGAACTTCACAAATGGCGAGATCAGAATGTGATTCGCGCACCACTTCTCCTTTGGCTGGCTGAACGCACTAGCGGTTCCAAGTAACTACGGATTGCTGAGGCGATAGAATCTCTGTCCGACCGGCGGGGCAATGATCACTTGCTTTTCCTGCCAACCACTATGGCTGCGTTTGATACACTATTCCAATTTGCTGTGTCGAGAGCGGCGTATTGCTGGAGTTGAATCCTGTGGACCAGGCAATCAATACCGTGTTCGTACTCGTCAAAGCTACCTGCAGCGTGGGCGCCGGCGTTAGAAAACCATTATTGAAGATCGGGATGACTGGATTGCCAAAGTTGTCGTACAAACCGTCCACTCCACTATTGAAAAATCCCAGTTTGATATCCGGCAGCGCGTCATTCACCAACGCAGTAGCCGTGAAGGTGATGGTTCCAATCGTGAAATTGGTGTTGGCCGGGCCGTTCGGGAGCGTCGCGGCTTCGAAAGTATAGACCCGGCCCGGCGCTTGCGACTCAGACACCACGGCCGAAGTCAGGTTAACCATGCCCACTGGCACCAGTTCGTTTGATGCCGGAGAGCCACCCAGCGACAACTGGGTGTTATCAAACAAAACCGAACAAGATTTTCCACAAGCCGCGGGCCCAAGCACCGTACCTTCACGTACACTTTCTTCACCCAGCGGTTTTGTCAGGTAGCCGAACAGTAAACGCTTTTCAACTGGAAGCTAACTACTAACACTCGAAACGCTTTAGTCCGTAACTAAAATCGATGCGTGAAGCTTGCGAGGATCGAAAAATCCGCGAAGGCCGCGTCACCACCAGGAAAGCCCAACGCTATTTCCGAAGCGCTACGCTCACGGGTGCGATACACAGCGACGGGAGCGTATATCAAGAAAGAATTCTTCTTTCCAGTCCATGAAATCCCCGGTTCGATGGAGATGCTATACCCTGGACGTCTGAACCCCAGACTGCCGCCGACAGCGTCATAAACCGGAAGACCTTCGATGCGGGACCCTAGTGAAAGGGTTAGGCCTCCCTTTGGCCAGATCACGTAACTCAAACCGCCGCGTCCGAAGTATTGGTCTGGTATGGAATCATATCTCAGCGGTTGGGGGATGAAGGGGTTATCGCCGAGAGGGGTTTGGGTATTGTTCATCTCCTCGGGAGTGATCAAGTAAGAACCCTGGAGGTAGCCGAACAAGCTTCCAAAGACCTTTTGATAACCTTGTAGCTGGAGGAGCAATCCCCAGCCACCATCGCCCGGTTGAATCGACGGATCCACGGGACGCGTCACCGGACCAGTTGCTCGAAATGCGGTGTCAGAGGCCTTGTCATCTCCGGTAGGCGCCTTCATGCCGATCCCAAGAGCGAGGTTGCCTTCCATGTGCTTAGCTGGATTCAACAGCCAAAAATCAGTTGCTAACCGTATGTCTCCGAGTCCACCGGCGTGCATGGAATGGCGATGAATGAAATCATGTTCGTAGACTGTGGAGCGATCCGCGTAGATAAATGGGAAGTTAATCGTCGCACTCCAACGGTCGTTGAACCCATAGGTTGCACTGACGTTAAACGCGTGAACATAATTCTTATTTTCCTGGGCGGGAGATTGTTCAACGTCACCGACAAAATGACGAAAGGATTCGAACCAACGGTAATCCACTGCTCCCAGCCAGCGGTTTGCCAGCGAGGTGGTGTTGGTAAACTCACCCGGCACTACCAGCTGCGGTACCATATGCGAGCACGGGTTATTCGGGGACCCCACGCACCCTTGGGCGGTCACACGATTGCTGAGCATTGGTGCCAGAATGATGGATGCTAGCAGCAGGGCAACCCGGGAATATAGACCCAGGTTGCCCGGCTCTGCCATCAACGGTTCTGAGTCATGAAGTCTCGAACCCGGCTGCGCGTACCCCACCTCTTCCGACGTGCGCGACATTTGTCGCACATTTTCAACTCGACTGTATCCAGTAAAATCATGGTCAGAACTATGGCAATTCATCTCGAAATTTCGTCCGCGATCGATTTCGCAAGATTGCGATCATGTTGCTCTCTTAAGGCGTAAGAGAACAGGACATTCGATAAAACTTCTGAGCCTCTGCGGAGTTATTTGTGACTGAAAGCCAGCCCTCATAGGCAAGCGTAGCAGCTCCTGGTTCATTGGTGAACGGCAAGCTCAAGTCAGTCGTGGACTGAAGCCGATAATAAAAGCCACGGAGTGTATTGCAACGGACCTCGTTAGAGCCTGAACTCAATTGGCGCACCGAGAGGGTCATGGGCGTATTGAACACCGACCCATCGAAATACTTTTTTGCTAGAGCCCAGACATTTGTTCCAAGCTGCGCTCCCGCCAAACGACCCGCCAAGTTATCGGCGGGAGGATGAATGCCACCCCAGATACGGGAAATCCCGGCTTGGTCAGCCGCATCGTAATACGTCGCCCACTGTAAAGTCAGGGGTTGGGACGGACCATTTTCAAAGCCCAGAACATAATTCGTATAATATCCGATACCACCCGGGAAATAAGCTGAACCGGTTAGCGCCGTTAACGCTTCAGCAGCAGCGCGGCTGAAAGTACTATGCCCTGAGAAATAACCAGGGAATGCAGGGGTGACGAAATTCGTTCTCTGATAGGGAATCCAGCTGTCAGCATGCACCCATTTGACACCGCTATGTTGAGTGTTCGGATTAGAGGGCGGTCCCGGCCAGGTCAGAACGGCGATTTTGCCGGCCGTTAAGCCTGCGTGGCGTCCTGAAGAAATCGTACTGGCTGTGACCAATTCAATAACGTTGGTGATGAGCGGCAAACCGTTCGAATTGTAGGACGGCAGCCCGGAATCGCTGGACTGTCCCAATGCACCCAAGTAGCGAATCGCCCCAATCGGCCGCCAGCCATCGTAGGCGCGTTTTGCGGCCCAGCAGGCACAGGCCGCTTCGTGAACTGCTGCATTCAGAACGAAGTACATCTTCACATCCCACTCCAAGTCGTCTACGACAGATCCGATTCCCCCAATCTTTTTTTGCAGCAGGGGGTTATCCGCGACGTAATTGGCCACTACATTCCAATGTCCCGGCGGGGTTTCGGAAGTGGGACCATCCGCCCAAAACTCAGCGAGAACACGGGCCAAATCGCCTCGTTTCACAATATTCGGCGTGTAAGGCTGGCCGGTAACAGGGTTGGTAGAATAACCGTGGCCATCGTAGATTTCAAAACTCCCATCCCCGTAATTTCCTGCGAAATCAAGGCTGTTGTTGCCATACGAAGCGGGAGAGATATCCATGGTAACTCCATCATCCGGAGTTAACTGACTACCGGCAGTGATGACCGCCACGACTTCATTTACAAACTGGGTGTGTGTCGCACCTCCAAAATACGGCGGCGGTCCTGGATCAATCCACGGTTTAGTCGGGTCAGTCCGCACAAGGGCGAAGGGACGCACCCCTAGCCACTGTGCTCCAAGATATTTCTGCACGGGGCCTTGAGGAAAGCCGTTTTGGTCAACGGCATTGGCGATCAAAAGACGCTGCCAATGGTTGATATCAATGACAGTATGACCATTAGTTCCGTCCGAGATCCCAGGTCTATCCGTTGAGAGCGGGTAAATATTGATAGGAACGTATCCTCCTTGACCGAGGGGGTAATCTGGATAAGCAACGATTGGACTCGCGGGGTAGCCCGTTCCATTGGTCTGACGGGAGCCATCATTGCTAAACCAGGCTGATACTGCGTCATAGATTGAGTTACCGACTCCCGCTGGAGTGCCATCGCGCGCAGCATTATTCGTGTTGTAACCCAGCGCCACCATTTGCAAATCATCAAGGACCAGGGTGTTGGAGGCAGTCAGGGAGTAAACGTGGCGTTCTTTCAGAAGACGCCAAGCGGCATAACTGATTGCTTCTTTTCGTGCAGCAGTAATATCTGCGGCGGTGTGTTTGCCTCGATAAATGTACCCTACCGCGCCATTGGTATCGTAAGCAGCCCATGCATCCCACATGCAAACCGAGAGACTGAAGTAATTGCGCGCTTGCGCTGGCGGATGCGGAGTATCCGCACGGATGGCCGCCAGGGCCCGCTCATCCCAAACGCGAGCGACGCTGTTAGAAGCGGCAGCATGCAGGCTAAAGCCGGAGATGATCAAAAGCCACGCATAGACCAGGACACTTAAGTGTTGTTTAAACAGATTTGGTGAATATAGGGTTTTCATCGATTTATTAGCAGAACCGCTCACTTCCCGCAGACTTTTCCCTCGAGCAGTTCATTCCGCGATAGAACAACGCTGGTCAGCCGATTTCTAGTGAGCATGGGACGGATTATGGGGTAAATTACCCAGTATTAGGAGCTATTAGGGTTAAGAGGCTTGAAATTGAGTACGAAAGGCTTAGGAAACGGGCTTATCTGCCTGGGTATCGGAATGAGAAAACTTACACGGTAGTTCTGCGCTGGATTAGGTAAACAAAAATTTCGAAGGCAATCCTAAGTCTTAGGGAGAATAACCCAGGTATTTAGGCCAGTCCCTGTACTTATATCGAAGTTCAATCCATTCAAAATCGCGATCCTTGGGCATCTTTTTTGCCCAGTAGAACGGAGTGTCCAAATTATTTTGCGCGGCCGAAGCGGCCCGGATTGTGGTGTCCTCAAGCCATTTGTGCGCCTCGGCGTGACCGTCTCCCATACTGATGCCACTTTGGATTCCATGATACGCTGCCAGTGGGTCCACCCATTCATGAGTCTTGGCATTGATGACCCATGTTCCAAGATTGTAATTACGTGAGTCGCACTCTTCGACGAAGAGCAAGGCGCGGGTCGGATCTTTGAGGAGAGACTGCTTTTTTACCGGATCGAGATCCCACATTCCCCCATTAATCCCATCAGCTTTTGAATAGCTATCATAGGCCCAATGAAGCCCTGGCTTGCGGTTCTTATATCGGCGATCGGCGGGGCAATGATACGAGGCAGGGTTCGGGCAATATTTGTAAATTGGTCCCAATTTGAGGCCATTCTGAACGGCAGCGATCGCAGCATCCAAAGTCATGCCTGTCGCTATGCCCGGGGTGGGCCCAGGCCAATACCCGCCGCCATACATTAAAACACCCTGGTAATCGGACGGGGGCAAAAAATCGTTGCTATCCGTCGCATAAAGAATAGTCCCTAAAGCAAGTTGCTTTTGGTTATTCAGGCAGTTAACGACCCAGGCGCGATCTTTTGCGTTGCTCAGCGCCGGCAACAGCATCGCAGCCAAAATGGCAATGATAGCGATGACAACCAACAACTCGATCAAAGTGAATGCTTTTTTTTGACGCATGTGATGAGTCCTGAACTTACGAGATATTCTCATACGACTAATCTTGAGAAGGACACGCTTGAGTATACTGTTAGCGCGAGACGATGACAACAATTTAACCTCCTTCGCGTTCTTTTCCTGTCAAGCCTTGCTGATCCGTACTAATAGCGACCCTAAGACTGGCGGTCACGGAGTGCGCTCGTCCCCGGGCGTAGCAATGTTCTAAGCGTAGAGAATAGCGAATTCGAACTCGTTTGTCCGTACGAGGTGAGGGTGCTTTAATTCTTCGGCGGCTGGAGCAATCAACGTGTACGTTCAAGGACATAGGTAACAAAAACTCCTAACATGGCATAAAGCCATTATTGTAACCCATGTCCTTGGGAGAATCTGTTACCTATGATCTCAGAAATACCAACGTTGCTGCGCCCGGGGACGGGCGCACCCCTAAAGAGGTCGTTGCAATTCAGTATGCACGGTACTATTTTTGCCGGCAACTGAACTACCCAGCGATAAAACGTTGAAACCAGCGAGCCGTTGTGCAAAATCGACTTAAGAATAACTCTGGGTTTACCTTAATCGAACTGCTGGTGGTTATCGCCATTATCGCCATATTAGCTGCGATGCTGCTACCGGCATTAACCCGAGCCAAAATCAAGGCGACCGGGGCTGTCTGCCGGTCAAACCACAAACAAATTATGACCGGGATGCTGATGTACGGGTATGACAACAACGATACCATCCTCCCTACGATGTATAAAGGCGAGAACGGTCAAGCCGTTCTCAATGGGGGTGGATTTTGGAAAGGCGCGATTCCTGGTCCAGCCATCCCGGCCAACATTACTAAACAGGAGGCTGAGCAGCGAGTCGGCGAGGGCTTGAGACAGTCACCGCTGTTCAAATATTGCCCTGCGGTCGGAGCTTATCATTGTCCTGGAGATACCCGGACCAAAAGTCTGCTGCCGGGTCACGGCTGGGCTTACGACAGTTATTCCAAATCCGAACCGATGAATGGCTACGGTGACATTCAGGTAAAATTATTTACAAAGTTTAGTCACATTAAACAGCCGGCCGATTCATTCGCATTCATTGAGGAGGCCGATCCACGCGGGTACGACGCGGGCACTTGGGTAATGGTCGTCATGCCTCCTGGCTGGATCGATGGTTTTGCTATCTTCCATGGAAACCTGACTACTTTCGCTTTCGCGGACGGCCATGTGGAGTCGCACAATTGGCTGGAAAGTTCCACAATCAAAGCTGCGATGGATTTTGCCCATGGCATTGAGGTGTTCAATTGGCCGGGGGGAGATATAACCAAGAATCGGGATTTGCGCTGGGTTTACGACCATTACAGACATCCCGATTGGAAACCCTATTAGCGAGTTGGCGGAATTCTTCCGGAAGCACCCAAGTTATCGCTTGCTTTGTAATCGTCCAGAGCGGAACGCATTTGGTTATTTTTCTTTTAGTTCCTGCATGATGACTTCCCGACAGAACCGATGCCGTTACTGGAGGTCATCTTTGTTTTTGTGCCTGTTCATCGGCATTACCCTATATGCGAGGCCTGCCGAAGTACCAAAGCCCGCACAAACAAAAAAGGTAGCCGCGATCGTTACGGTTTATCGGCACAATTCGCATGCGGATGTCATTGTCAGTCGTTTGCTTCAGACCGACACGCTTGATGGCAAAGGCAAGGATTCTCCACTCAAACTGGCTTCCCTTTACACGGATCAACGTCCCCCGGAGGATATCAGCCGTTTGCTTGCGGCTTCACATCGTTTTCGTATTAGTGAGACGATCGAGGACGCACTCACGCTCGGCACAGGGCGCTTAGCGGTCGATGGTGTGTTGCTCATCGCCGAGCATGGGGATTATCTAAAATCGCCCACTGGCAACACGCAATATCCCAAAAGACGTTTTTGGGATGAGATACTAAAGGTGTTTCGAGGCACTGGCCGAGTCGTGCCGGTGTTTATCGACAAGCATCTTGCTGATAACTGGACAGACGCGAATTACATTTACCAAAGCGCGCGCGAGTTAAACGTGCCAATCATGGCTGGTTCCTGCTTGCCCGGCACCTGGCGGCGGCCTGTCGCTGACGTCAAAGCCGGGGCACGCCTTCGTGAAATCATCGCGATTAGTCTTCCAACGACAGATGCCTATGGCTTTCACACGTTGGAATTTGTCCAGGCGCTCGCGGAACAGCGGGATAGCGCCGAAACAGGCATCAAAGCGGTGCAGAGCTTTGCAGGGGAAGCCGTTTGGCGGGCATTTGACGAAAAAACATTCGATGTGGAATTGTTCGATGCGGCATGGCAACGTCAATCCCAGCCGCAAAACAAGGGACGTCCCTTGCGCGAAGCAGTGCCAGCGCCGAAACTTTTTTGTATCGAATATGCGGATGGCCTGCGCGCAAACCTGTTCGAGTTGGCGGGTGCTGCGACGGAATGGACCGCTGCCTGGCGGTACGCAGACGATCGACGCATCGAGTCGTCGCAATTCTGGACTCAGGAAGGACGGCCTGCCATGCACTTTACCTTGTTGCTCCATGGCATCGAGCAAATGATGCTAACTGGTAAACCATCCTGGAACGTCGAACGCACTTTGCTGACGAGCGGAACATTGGATGCCTTGTTGCTCTCGCTCAAAGAAGGCCAGCGTCGCATCGAGACACCGTATTTGCAGTTGCACTATCAGCCTGTCGGGCGGTGGAAAGAACCGCCTCCACCGCCACCCATGCGCCCCTGGTCTGAACAATGAACCGAAAAAATCGAAGCCAAGGAATCTTCTTGAGAGCACGCTCCCTTAAGCTACTGGGGATTACAGTGTTCCTTGCCACACTGACAAGCATGATCCACGCAGCCGAAGATCAACCTTTCGGAATCGAGCACCGAACTCCATGGACTACCTCCCGCCTCACCGGTTCGCCGGATCCGCCGTTGCCATACACCGTCGAGAAGGTTTTCACGAAAATAAAAATGGAACGGCCGCTGTTTATTATCGCCGAGCCTGGAACCGAACGCCTGTTCGTCATTGAGCAAGGCGGGGAAAGCAACAAACCATCGCGCATTCTGATGCTGCAGGACGACTTGAATACCGACCAGGTCGAAACTTTTTTCGAGATCACCAATCGCCTGGTTTACAGCTTCACCTTTCATCCAGGCTATCGAACCAACGGCTACATTTATCTCTTCAGCAATGGTCCTACGCCAGAAACAAACCGAATGGATCGGATCTCGCGTTACACTGTGGAGCGGCAACCTCCCTATCACTGCGAGCCACAATCGGAACATTCCATCATCGAATGGCGTTCGATGGGCCATGATGGCGGCGGCCTCGTCTTCGGTCATGACGGAATGCTCTATATCTCGAGCGGCGACGGAACAAGTGATTCGGATGAATGGGTTACGGGGCAGGACCTATCGGAATTGAATGGGGGCATACTTCGAATTGATGTGGACCACACGGACGGCACCCGACCGTATACGATTCCTCAGGACAACCCCTTCGTCAGCTTGAAAAATGCACGACCGGAAAATTGGGCCTACGGACTGCGCAATCCGTGGCGACTGACCATTGACGAAAAAAGCGGGCGAATTTGGGTCGGCAATAACGGACAGGACCTTTGGGAAACAGCCCACCTCGTGCGCCGGGGCGAAAATTACGGGTGGAGTGTGTATGAAGGGAGCCACCCATTTTATCTCAACCGCAAACTTGGCCCCACTCCGGTTGTTTTGCCCACAATCGAACATAGCCATTCCGAAGCACGATCGTTGACGGGAGGGGTGGTTTATTATGGCAAGGAGCTCTCCGAACTGGATGGTGACTACATTTATGGCGATTTCTCGACCGGCAAGATATGGGGCACGCGTCATGACGGACAACGCGTGACCTCGCAACGAGAAATTGCCAATACCGAACTTCAGATTATCGCCTTTGCGGTGGATCAACATGGCAGGCTGTTGATCGCTGATTATCTCGGAGGGGTTTATCGGTTGGTCCGGGCTCCTAAACAACTTTTCACTACAAATTTCCCCAAACGCTTGAGCGAAACGGGTCTCTTCCTTTCCACAAAAGATCACCAGATGCAACCCGGGGTTATTCCATACTCGGTGAATGCACCAGCCTGGGCGGACGGAGCTTTCGCGGAGAGATTCATTGCGCTGCCCGGTGACATGCGCTTCGATTACAGCTCTTCAACCAGTTGGAATGCAACCAACGGCGCTGTTATAGTTCAAACACTTTCACTCGAACGTAGAGCGGGCGATCGTGCCTCACGCCAACGAATCGAAACGCGGCTTATGCTGAAACAAGCCGGACAATGGGTTGGCTATTCTTATCGTTGGGACGACTCCGAATCGGATGGGACACTGGTGACCTCAAAAGGGGAAGACAAGGAATTTGCCATTAAGGATCCGCGCGCGCCCAACGGCATCCGCAAACAAACCTGGCGCTATCCAAGCCGCGCCGAATGCAGCACCTGTCATAGCCGCGCCGCTAACTTCGTGCTCGGGATTTGCGACCTGCAAATGAACAAAATGCATAATTATGGCGGCGTCAAAGACAACCAGCTACGCACTTTGCAACATATTGGACTGCTCACGAACTCCCTTGCAAAACCATTAACAGAGTTGTCCAAACTCGCTGACCCGTACAATCCGAACGAAGACCTCGAAGGACGGGCACGGGCTTATCTTCATGTGAACTGTTCGGTGTGCCATATAGGAGCGGGCGGTGGTAATTCAAAGATGGTATTAAGCCTCACGACAAAACGTGACGAGATGAATTTGATTAGCGCCCGGCCACAGCACGATACCTTCGGCATTGGCAACGCCATGCTCGTTGCTCCGGGGGAACCTGGCAGATCGATTCTTTATCAACGCCTCTCAAAACGTGGTCGGGGACAAATGCCGCCTCTTGTGATTACCTCGGTGGATGAACAAGCGCTGGCACTCTTCCGCGATTGGATTAGCAGCCTTAAAGTCGAACAACAGTTTGTTCGCGATTGGACCATGGAAGATTTGTTGCCGCGCCTTCAACAAATGAACTCCCGGCGTTCCTTTGCATCCGGTCAGGCTGCCTGGAAAAGGATCGGTTGCGGTCAATGCCATAAATTTGCAAAAGAAGGCGGTAGTGTTGGCCCGGATCTTACCGGGGTAGCAAGCCGGCTCTCTCCGCGCGATCTGCTGGAATCAATTGTGCTTCCCTCAAAAGTCATTGCTGATGGCTATGCCACAACCGAGATCGAAACAAAATCGGGTGAGGTAATCACCGGCAGAGTGATTCGCGAAGACGAACAAACGGTGCTGCTGCTTTCCCAGACCGCCACTACGGACGCAGCCAGCTTGCGCAAAAGCGATATTCGCCGACGCCAGTTGTCCAAGGTTTCGAACATGCCCGCCGGAATTCTGAATACGCTGCAAGAAAATGAAATTCTCGATTTGTTGGCCTACCTGGTGTCAGATGGTAACTCCAATCATCTCGCCTTTGCCACTGAAGGGTCGGATTCGAAGTAATTTCCGATTTCGACCTGGAGTTTACGGGACCGATCATCAACACATTCTTGAAATCGGCCGACAAGCGCATAAGATCGCTGAATGATCCGGGCTGATAAGCTAGGTTCTGCCGTTCACGGACCGTCCCGAAGGCTATTCTTGCGAAACTCACGACGAGATTTTCTCAAGCAGATAGCCTTAGGTACGATTACTGCCCCCTGGGTTGGCGCAGCGTGGGCCCGCGAACCGGCCCGCCGCAAACGCCTGGCCGTTATCACAACCGAATGGCGGTTCCACTCTCATGCCTGGCATATGGGAGAGCGGTTTCTCGTGGGTTACCCGAGTCGAGGAAGTTGGCATCGTCCTCCTCTCGAGGTTGTTTCTGCGTACGTTGACCAGTTTCCGGAAAATGACCTAAGCCGCCAGCGAGCCAAAGAGTTTGGATTCACTATTTACCCAACGGTCGCCGAGGCGTTGCGGTGCGGCGGAAAACAATTGGCTGTTGACGCCGTGCTCATCATTGGCGAGCACGGGAACTACCCAAAGAGCGAGTGGGGACAAACCAAATACCCGCGCTACGAATTTTTCAAGCAAGTCGTCGATGTTTTTCGACAGGACGGTCGTACCACTCCCGTGTTCAACGACAAACACCTCTCCTGGAAATGGTCATGGGCCGCTGAGATGGTGGAATGGTCTCGATCGATGAAATTTCCTTTCCTGGCAGGGTCCTCGTTACCCGTCACATGGCGGATGCCCTCCATCGAAATGCCGTATGGGGCGAGCTTGGAGGAGATTCTGTGTGTGGCGATCGGTGGGGTGGATAGTTACGACTTCCACGCGTTGGAAGTGATTCAATGCATGGCCGAAAGACGTCGGGGCGGAGAAACCGGAGTCGCGGCTTTGCAAGCCTTGCGAGGCGATCCGATCTGGCGAGCGCTCGACGCCGGTTCATGGTCGGCAGGTGGATGGGATCCAAAACTGTTCGAGTCCTGTCTTTCCAGGAGTCAAACGCTCTCCCAACCGCCCACTTACAGTCACCGCTATCCCACGAACACTCAGATTCGAGAGTTCGTGAAAGAGCCTGTCGCTTACCGGTTTGAATACGCCGACGGCGTGAAGGCCACGATGCTGCTGATGAACGGGTTAGTCAATGACTTCACTTTTGCGGCCCGATTGAAAGGCGAAACAGTCCCTCTTTCCACCCAGTTTTATTTGCCACCTACCCCCAACGTGACATATTCCGCAGGCCTCATGTCCCAGGCTGAGCAAATGTTTATCACTGGCAAAGCACCCTATCCCATCGAAAGAACGCTGCTGACAACGGGTTTGGTTGCGGCAGGGATGCAATCCCTCGCGACTGGACAAAAGCGCATTGAAACCCCCCATCTCGCGGTGCGTTACCACACGTCTCGAGAATCCACTTTTTTGAGAACTTAAGGTATCAGTGATGAGCGGATTCAATAAACGGAGGTTGACCATTGGAATTCTATTTATCGTTGCCCTTGTTTTGATTGCAGCAATCCGTTCGAACAGTGGCGATGAAGACACAATTGGGCTGCCACTGCCCGACCAGACCCTAAAGGGCACCACCTTTCGCCTCCGGGAAATGGATCTGCATCTTCACTCAGGGATGGAAAGGCCAGTGGATCTCGAGACATGGATTGACCTGGCTGTCGCCGATGGGCGGCGGGTCATTCTTCTCCTTGATCACATCGAATTGTACCGAAAAACCGGCGACGATTACGAATCCTGGCGGGCGAAAGGAAAATTTCAGGCGAGATATCCCCTCGGAAGGGCAGGACATGCGGCCCTCTACGAGGACTTCGATTCTGTGGCAAGGCGCAAAGATGTGCTTGTCTTCAAAGGATGGGAAGTGAGCGAAGATGAGTTGGACAGCGGCTTGGAGATGGAGCCGATGCGACAGGCTGATGCGATCGGTTTCCATATCTCTCCGAAAAACGGCTCAACGGCGCCGAACGGTCAGACGCTGCTTAAAAGAGTTCGGCAAATCAAAGAACTGCAAAAGCAGCTTCCCATTCCTTTCATTCTCTTTCATCCGTTTCCCATGCGCATAGAAAATCTACAAAGGACGGCCAAAAACCAAGGACGCGATCCACAAACAATTACTGTGGAGGAGTATCGATTTTTCCATTCAGGCGAGCAGGAAGAACTTATCCGCTTACTGAAAGGCTCATCCATTTACATCGAAATGAACCGCGATACGGAAAAATACTTCGACGATCCGGCCTGCCGTGCGGCTCTCATAGCGGATATTCTGCCTTTAGCGAACGCAGGATTGCAGTTTACCGTTTCCACCGACAATCATCATCTGGTGTCCGCCAAAAAGCCTTTTGACCCCGATCGTTATTGCGTGCCAACGGGCGTAACGCCTGAACATTGCAATAAAATTGTTCGTGAATTGCTCGCAATAAAAGCGCGTCGAACACCGCTGAAGTCAGAAAACAAACTGAAACCAAAATAAGGGCAAGGTAAGTCCCTGGCGCGCTACGCTTTCAAAATCTCCCGAGCAGCGTTGTAACCGCACGCTCCCATAACACCACCCCCGGGATGTGTGGCCGCTCCACAAAGGTAAAGCCCTTTGATGGGGGTCCGATAATCGGCATAGCCTGGCACAGGTCTCATGAAAAAGAGGCTCGAGAGGGACATCGTGCCTTGCATGATATTGCCGCCGGTAAGTCCAAACATCGATTCAAGATCTGAGGGGGCAAGGACCTGGTAGCCAATCACCGATTTGCGAAAGTTGGGCGCATACTCGGTCATAATGTCAATACACCGTTCAGCATATCGTTTTTTGTTTGCTTCGAGTGTCCCGCAGCCGGGTGCGAGCCGGTAAGGAAAGTATTGCGTAAACATGGACATCACGTGTTTGCCCTTGGGAGTTATGGTATCATCGATCGAGCTTGGAATCGTGGCTTCGATGACCGGGCTTTCGGAAATGCAACCATACTTGGCACAATCATAGGCCTTCTCAATATAGGTTCGATTGGGGCTGATATGAATTGTCCCGCGATGTTGAGGTCCAGGAGAATTGCCCGGCAGGCAGGTAAAATCAGGAGCTTCCGAAAGTGCGAGATTGATTTTGCAACTGGCGCTCGAGTAATCGAGATGGCTTACCGATTTCACGAAGCTCGCGGGGAGTTCTTTGGGATCGATGAGGCTGAGGAAGGTAACGTTCGCATCCAGGCAAGAGACGACCGTGTTCGAGCTGTACTCCTCACCATTCTCGAGCACGATCCCCTTGGCACTGCCATCCCTGGTCAAAATACGTGACACAGGCGCATTGACTTTGATCTCCGCCCCATGTTCTTTGGCCGCTGAGGCGATGGCATTTGAAAGAGCCCCCATCCCTCCACGCACATATCCCCAGACACCGCGTACTCCGTCACACTCACCCATAACATGATGAAAAAGCACGTACGCCGTGCCAGGCATGGAAGGAGTTGCAAAGGCCCCGATAATCGCGTCGGTTGATATTGTCGTTTTTACTTCCTCGGATTCAAACCAGCGGTCCAGGATAGGATTGGCCGCGCCGGTGAGTATCTCAATTGCGTGAGTGGCATCAGCTCCCAATTTGCGGAAATTCCAGCCAGTTTTAGCCAGTTGCCACAGGTTGCCAGGCGCAAGAGATAAAGGATCCGGCGGAGTCTCAAGCAACATTGGCTCGAGAAAGCCGGCGATGCGTTCGAGCATCGCTTCAAATTTTGGCAAATTGTCCGCGTCCTTTTTCGAGAATTTTGAAACCTCGCGATGCGTCATTTCCTTGTCGGGGCCCATCAGCAAGTAGCGGCCATCAGGCAATGGAGTGAAGCTGGACGGGCTGCGTGGAAGCATGACGAAACCATGACGCTTCAGTTCCAGGTCGCGAATGATTTCCGGTCGAAACAGACTATTGACATAACTGGCGGTGGAAACTTTGAAGCCCCGCCACAATTCTTCGGTCACGACACAACCGCCGACCAACTCACGGCGTTCCAAGACCAAAACCTTCCGTCCTGCCCGCGCCAGATAAGCCGCGGTGACAAGGCCGTTATGCCCTGCACCCACAATAATCGCGTCGTAGGTCACACTCTGGTTGGACCGAGCTTCTCAGCGACGACACGCACAATCAATTCTTCTCTTCACCAGGATGGTAAACGCGTGTTGCTTGCGCCACCACATCCTTCCATTGGAACGGCGATTCCTTGAACTTGCCCTGCGACAAGAGCTTTGCCTGATCGAAAAAGTGAGCAGAAGTTGGATTGCTGTTTGCGCCGTATTGGAGAAGAGTGCGGGCCCGGACGGAGTTTTTAGCGAACTCAAACACACCCATGAAACTGTTGCCCACGACGGCATATTGGTTTTTGCGCGTGCTGCTGCCGGGTATGGGAGGAGTGTAATATTGCGTAAAAGCTGCTCCAAGGCTGCCGGGAATACCCGCGGTCGGCAAACTTGGCAGTGCATCGCTGAAAGGCACCTTGGCGAGATCCGCCACGTCAGAATGCCGCTGCAAACGGTGAACGTCACCCCACTTTACCTGCCAATTGCCATAGACCTTTCTTAATTTCTCCGCCGCAGTCACCAGCGCTTTGAACTGAGCCTCGGGATTGTTGATGAATTCTGAACGGAAGTTTTCCCGAGTTGCAAATCCCGGTCCTGCCATTTCTTGGTACCATTGCAGGCAAAGAGTGGCCTGACTGGAATTCTCACCACCGCGCCCATCCCAATGGAGCAAATGCTCCAGAAAGGGCTCTGTTTGCCGAGCCAGGTCCGGATCAGTGCGCTGCAACTTTTCAAACTGCGCTTTATACTTCGGCATTTCAGTGATAGCCCAATAAATGGTCGTATCGAGACAGACGGTCCGCCACTTTTCGAAAGTTACCCCATGCAAGCTGCGCAGAAGGTACCGGGCCATTTTCGCCCGGCGCTTATCATCGTTTCTTTCCTTTTCCTGAAACATATAAGCGGGAAAATTCCCCGGGACCGGGTTTCCATCGTCAGTGGTCGTGAAAGGAGTTTGGTTGCAGTTTTGAACAAAACCTGAAATGGGATTGAGTACGCGAGGCAATTCCGCGAATGAATGATATCCCTGCCATTCAGTATGGGGATCAGAGCCATTTACAGGTTTTTCCCAATCAAACGACGAATCACGTTTGGGAACAATGCCATTATAGATGTAGAGTATATTCCCCTCGCAGTCGGCATAGACCACGTTGTAAATGTGTTGCTGGAGCTGCTCCATCGCTCCCAGGAATTCAGAAAGATTTTGTGACTTTAGCATCTGAAGAGCCTGACGTGGATAAAACGCATCACGGAATTTCGCAATATTGACTGCAATCTGTTTCTGGTTGCTGATGGTTGCCGCAATAGGCCCATGATGTGTTTTGCGAAACCCGACCTTCCGCTCCGTAAGCCCGCTGGAGGTCTTGATCTTGATGGTGTCCTGCCACTCGGTCGCTGTCCGATAGCCATCGCCATACTTGTAATTCAACGGCTGGGTAGGATCGTCGAACGTTTCCTGCCAGGCATCCCCAGTGTTGGGCTTGTTCACGGTGAAGGTCCATCCCATGTGTTCATTATGTCCAATCGTCGGCAACGGACTCCCAAAAAAAGTCGCCCCGGAAAAATTCAAGCCTTCGGCACTGCGCAAGTGTGCTTCGTAAAACTGGCCGTAACCGTAATAAGGCTGGTGCGGATTTGAGAAAAGCATTGTCGAACCGTTGCGGGTGCGGCTGGGCGCAATGGCGTAGGCATTGCTACCCATCAAGTCCTCGTCGGGTGAATCATCATTCTGGACCGACGAGAACGAACGCTCAGAAGGAGGTTGGTAAATAGTCTGCAACAGAACATTCCGTCCAAAAGCAAGCATATGCCATGGTTCGAATTGTTTCAGCAGACGCAGTTTTCCTGGGTGATGTTCGACATAGAAATTCAAGCCTGCGGCAAACGCAAAACACATGGCACGGCTTTTAGGTTCGAGATTTCCCAAGGCTTCCTGCGCGAGGCGGGGTACCTCGAACAAGCGGTTGTTCCAATCCGCTTTGTAGGCCGCTTCCCCATTCAGCTCACAGCTCCGGCCCAAACCCGCCACGTAAGATTCCTCAATCTGCCACAGATAATCTTCCGCCTGACAATAAGCGAATCCGAAGATGACCGATTCATCCGTTGGCCCATCGATATGGGGAACTCCATAGCGATCACGGTAAATCGTCACTGTCCGTGCCATAGCAGCGGGATCAATTCCATCAGGAATCGGTAGGTTGGCATAAACTCTTGCGAATATGCCGCCAAAGAAATTAACGGCCAGGCAGCAAACCCAAAACGAGTTGAATCTATAAAGCAGGTTATCTTTTTTCATAAGTTATCTCGTTGGGTCTTACTACTATTCTAAAACCTGTGAGCTTCCGCAACCTTTTAAGCTGGGAGATGTGGGATCTGGCGCACGATCCCAAACTTGAGAAGGGTGTGATCTATATGGCGAGCCTCAATACCCAGGAACCAGCTTGCTGGATCATGCTTGGAATGCTGGCGGCGCAGCGGTTGGATAAGAATTTGACCATAGCGGCCTTCGAGGGCGCTATTCGGCTCGGATCACCTCAATCCAGTATCCTCCAGGCGCAAATTGATTTGTTGAGAGCGCATATCACGGAAGCCGGAAGTCACAATCCCGTTTTTTTGATTTTGCCCATCGTGCTTTTCGCGAGCATTGCGATTATCGCGCTACTTATTCTGAAAGCGCGGTTCAAACGTAATCGCGCGTTACAGAGCTAAGCACGAAAGACGATTGCGCGAACGCAGGCACGACTTCCGGCCAGAGAGCAGGGATGCGTTCCAGGAAACCTTCGCCATAGAGTTCGTCGAGATTTAACTCAGGCCGATGGATGTAACCGATATGGCAACCACAGGTGGCCGCGGTACACGTTCGAGGCTTTAGGCATGCCGGAAAACTCGTTTCGTAAATGTTACCAATGATAGGGTCGAGAAAGTGACAGCGGCGGACGTTGCCGGCCCCATCCACCGTGAAACTGGTCTCGCCGGCAGAGCAAGGTTTCCCGCGGCTGGTGTAGGTTTGACGATTCCAGTGAAAATAAGGATCCACTGCGAGCAGACGCTTGATTTCACTGGAGTCATAGTAGTTAGCCTGCTGTTTGTACGCATTAATCCAGAGATAGATCCCGGGGAGGAGGGTTGCTCGAAGTGCTTCGATCTTATCAAAGTGCTCTCGCAACCCGACTACGCCGACACTGTAACGGATATGAGCCTGGTCAAGCTCTCGGCAACGAGAGACGAAACGCTCCAGCGAGACTTGAGAGGGATGAAACGTAGTCCACAGCGCGAGGGTATCACGATGGGCAGCAAAGAGATCGTCGAGTGGACTGCTGAGATTGGTTTGAACCGAGATGCGATAAACATGCGGCACGTGGGAAAGGGCGCTCATCAGGCGCCGATAGTACCCGTGGGTGAGAGCCTCACCCCACGGGGTGATGAGAATGCCAATGCGCTGCTGCTGCGCGGCTACCCACTCGGCGAAGCGCTCCAATTCCTGTTCGTCCTGGTGAAGTTGGGAGCGAGTGTTTGAGCTTTTTGCGAAGGGACAATAGTCACAGTCATAGTTGCAGCTCGAGAGCGACCCGCGATAAAGGATGTTCCAGGTACTCATGTCAACTCGTAGGCGCTCATGCGGGCGGACATGGAACTGGAGTAAAGCCACGGGCCGATTGTGTCGGACCACGCAAGCCCCTCGGCATTCAATTGGAACGTCTCGGCATTATTCGCAGTAAGGCCCAGCTCGGAAAGCTCGTTCAATCGCGGAAGATCGGCCAACAGGGAGCTGAAAAACCGGTTTTGATATTTCGCGTAGGAAACTCCTTCAACACGGAGGAGAGATTTAATGACATAGCGGAGTTTTTGTTCATCCAGATCAAGGGCGATACCGAAATCGGCCAAGGCATAGTCGGCGGCAGCGCGGGAGTTGAAATTTTCTATGATCCTTTTTACCCCCGTTTGGCCGACGGCGTATTCCGTGCTGTAATGGAGTGAGCGGGTGTAGGAGCGAGCGCCGGGACCGAGACCGAGCATCCCATCCTCCTGGCAACAATAATCCGTGTTGCGAAACACATTGGCTCGGCGGAAGAGGCGCATGGAGATCTGCCGGTAGCCCACGCCGACGAGCAGTTCGCGAGCCTGGCGATAGAGATCCATTCGCTGCGCGCCGGGCTGCTTCCCGCTCCGGTTAAGGTTCGTAAGTTTTCCGATATACAAGGGATATAAATAGACCTCCTCGGGAAGCAAATCGATAATGCGGTCGAGGCTGCTCTGCCAGCGTTTCGAGTCCTGCCCTTCGTTGCCGTAGATAAGATCGATGTTGAAAACTTTAAAGCCGGCAGATTTGATCCATTGACAGGCCTGCTCAAGCTCACCGGGGGGTTGGGGCCGTTTGAGCGAGATCAGATCTTCAGGAACGAAACTTTGGACACCCAGGCTGATTCGGTCGACACCAAGAGCTTTAAGCAGTGTAAGCTTTTCGGGTGTGACAGTACCGGGCGAAACCTCGAAGGAAACGGGAATTTGATTCCAACGGACCGGCCAAGTGTTGCCAAGCGAAGTAAAAAGCTGCTCAAGTTCGGGCTCGGAAAGGAAGCTCGGCGTTCCACCACCAAAGGCTGCTTGTGCGATATTCCCCGGCACCGTGCATTCTGAAACTACGCGGGATTGACGCTCGAGGGCTGCGAGCGTTTGTTGCACCAATCCGGCAGCGGGTTGAACAGTGGTAAACAAGTTGCAAAAACCGCAGCGCATTTCGCAAAACGGAAGGTGGACATAAAGGAAAAGACTGTGCTTATCCTCGAATTGCCAGGCGTCGGAAAGTGGAACAGGTGTAGCGAGCGGGCGATAGGCCGTCTTATGTGGATACGCGTACGCGTAACCATCGTAACCGCCTTCAGCAATCCGTTGGGCTAAGGAACCTTTCATAGCATAAAATCCGTGTAGGGAACCGTCCAAACGATATCGTGGCCCAGGCGATGCCCGAAGTAACCATCCTCGCCATAGGCGTGGCCGTGGTCGGAACATGCGACGACGAAGGTGGGCCCGCGCTTCTTCATTTGTTCGAAGAGCGGCTGCAAAGCGCGATCTACCGCAACCAAAGCTGCCGTGTGAGTTGCCAGGGTATCCGGTCCACCATCAGCACCGTAGAACCAATTGGGTTGATGAATTGCGGAAATGTTGATGAACAGGAACACCCGGCGCTTTCCTGCATGTTCGAGCGAACGGCGGGCTTGTGCGACCTGGTTTTCCGCCGATTCACGACAGGCAACCCCCAGTTCCGGACTCCAATGCGCCTCGGCAAATAAGCCGGGAAGAACTCGTGAGAGCGCATTCTGCTGGTTAAAGAAACCTGTACCTCCGATACAGATCGTGTGATAGTTTCGCGCCGCGAGCGCCTGCGGCAAAGTGGCTTCTTGAAAGGCAAAGGTCGAACCCACGGTGCTGACGCTGCCCGGAAACTGCGCAGCAAACAAACGGGGGTGCGGCCCATTGCCAAAGGGCGTGGGAAGAAAGCCGGCAAAGAAAGCATGATGTGCTGCATAGGTAAAGCTCCCGGGCGAGTGCCGCTTTTCCCAGCCGCGCTCTCCAAGGTACGGCTGCAATGTTTTGAGTTTCTGATCCTGCCAGGCTTGCTCCGCCGCATCGAAGCGCAAGGTGTCAAGAGTGATAAAGAGGATGTCAGTGCTTCCAATAAGTGCTTTCATTGTTTCGACTCCTGGCTCAAAGCATGCAGTTCTGTTTGCGTTCTCGTTTTTGGCAGGCTTTCGCAATGGCAGCGTAGGCGGACTCACCGCGATCCAATAGGCGAGGAAGGAGATCGCCGAATGCGTTGATCTCACCAACCAATGGCCAGTGGCGAGAATCAATGAGTACATCCACCCCCGCATAAAGGGAAGCCGGGAAACACATCGCCGCCCTTTCGGCAAGGCGGAAAGTCGCCTGGAGATTTTCAGACCCGATGAGCTCACAAAGCGCGTTGGGATTGCCGCGCTGATTTCCCAGGTGAAGGTTCGTCATGGGATGCCGGCTTTGGCGAACGACCCAATGGCGGGCTTCGCCGGCAATCACCAGAACGCGAAGGTCGAGCGCGCCCCCCGGAAGTGTAAGCTTGGGAATCCATTGTTCGCTAATCAAGCCCTGTGGGAGGAGAAGGTTTAGAATGAGTTCAATGTCCGCCATAGTCGTATAAGTGCGCACCTCAAGGCTGTTGACAAGAATCGGTTGACCGCCTTTGGTGTCAATACGGAGTGGCGCGATCAATTGTTGGTGGCGAGGGGTCCATCGAAGCGCGCACACTCCGGATGCGGAGGAACCATGCAAAGGCTTGAGAAATAAACGCCCGCTTCCACTCTCACGCATCCGTTCGAGCAGGCTGGGAAAGTCCGCGGGAGCCAGCTCCGTTGGCGGTCGCTCAATGCCACTCTGCAAGAAACGTTGATGACAGGCCCATTTATCAAACATGACTTTGATGTCGCGTGGCGCATTAAGGCAAGGAATGCAGGATTTTTCGATAACGTCGAGCACCGCGCAGAAGCCGCGATAGTATTCCTTGAGAAAACCGATCTCGCCGAAGTCCATTTCGACTTGGGAAGGGCCTCCGCCCAGAGCGATAAGGGCCGCGGCAACTTTCTCGTTTTCGCCAGGCGAATCAATACGGAGAAGTTCGACGTCAAAAAAAGAAAGCGCCTCGGGATTGCGCAGCAGCTCTTCGTATGCCAGACAAGCCGGGCGCTGAAATCCTAATTGCTCGAATGCATTCTGGAAATCCCGGATCCGGCGGTTCTCGGGATTCCCGATCAGCCCAAGGCGAGCACTACTCTCCCACCGCGACAAAGCGCCATTCATCATCGATATCCATATCAGACGGCCGGGACGCGTCCACGGTCAACGGTAAGGCCTTCAATTCCCGGATCAAATCAGGTGTGATGTAATTATAATGAAGGTTGAGTTTCTTGAGGGTTGGGCTGGAAGGTAATTTCAATAATGCCCGAGCGCCTTCATCGGTCAGGACCCCAAGAGAAAGATCAAAGATCTCGATACGGTTAATCAAAGGGCTGTTCACGGCAACGGCTGCTATTTCATCCGCTCGTTGGCAGTTGCGCAGGCCCAGATACCTCAGCTTCGGGAAAAGACGGCCAGAAAAGATCGGTTGCAGGTCCGCCGCCGAATGATTGGCGCCGTACTCCTCTGTCCCCAGCCATAGTTCAAGGTATTCGAGATTGGGAAAATCCGAGGTGCACACAGACCGGATGACGCTGACGTCCAGGCCACCGGTTTCAATAGCCAAAGCGCGCAAGTTAGCGTGGTTTGGAGCTTTCAATTCCAGTCCGTCGCCACCCCGAGAGCGCAGCAGTTGTAATTTGGGAAAGGCCGCCAAAAGGGGCGAGAGGTCGCTTTGTTTGATCCAGGAAATTTCATTTTCTTCACTGACGATATCCCCGACAAAGATGGCGACCAGTCTTGGCACCCGGTCCTTTTCTTTGACCAGCACCTCAATAACCTCCGCGGAAGTCATCTCGGGATCGTCTCCATGCCAGGCGCCAAGCACCAGGGCGTTTGCATCCGCCGCCGCGGGTGTCGCCATGAAATGTTTCAGATTGGGAATGACCTCATTCTCATCCCAGTCAGAACGAAACCGGTAAACGACATCAGCTTTTGCCGGTTTCTCCGGATCGTAATCCACAACACGTTTTCCGATGAAGGTGCCAATATTTTCGCTGATTTCCTCACGACGGTTAATGGAGGAGAAAGCAATAAACGGAATCTGCTCTTCCGCGCCGAGCTCGCTTTTTCGCGCTGCGCTATCGGAAGCCGCCGCGTCCACATAGCCTTTGCCCAGCTTTTCTCTAATGAGCTTTTCCATGTCCTTGCGGGCCGCGGTTTCATCAGCAAAGGTTTTGGTTGCAGTCTGGCCACCCGTGCCGATTCGGCCAAATTTCACGGTGTGAGAGTTGCCAGCCAATTCGATGCTCCAAAACTTGCTCGATTTGGCATCCATGTAAACCAGTTCGCGTTTCATTTCAGTTTGGGATTGTTCAGGTTTCGATTTTGGGGCGGTACAATGAAGCATCCTCATAGCCGGCCATCCAAGCCGCAGCCTGGTGGCATGTTTTCATTGTGGGCGGCACACGAAGAAAATAGTGACGCTGTGTGGATGGGCAAGTGCAGTAAAGACCAACCAGCGGCTCATCCTCGCGAAGGTTAATGGAAAGAAGTTGGCGCTCTCCCCCGCCATCTACATCCCGGTCCAGGACCTTGGCGTCGGCTTCTTGAGCAAAACGCAGGTAACCCATTCGCTCAATCATAACGCGGCGCACCTCCGCATTTTTCTCCGCGAGCGCTTCTTTGGCGCTGAGTTCTTCCGGATGAAAGGCAATCCGTTCATTCACGCGGACTCCCCGCCATCGGAGCGGCGTTCCTTGCAAGCTCGGAGGAAGACCGCTTATGCGCGAACCGCCGATGTCCACCCAACTGCTCACCGTGATGCCCTCGGGAATTTCCTGGAGCTGAACACAGCCGGCAAGGTCCAGGTGAGCCAGTCTTCCGAGCCAGGTGGGAAGAAAACGAAGGCTGGAGCAGTTGCGAAGGATGAGTGATCCATGTTGAATGCGGCCTCGTTTCGGCCAGTTCTCGAATTGGTGGCAACCGGTTAGATCCAGGAACCAGGTATCGAGATTTTCCGGCAATTGAACGAGCACAGGACAATTGCGCAAGCTAATGGAACCGGCCCGAAGGGCGTTGGGAAGCCAGCGGAGCGCCGCGCAATCGTTTAGGACAAGCCGGCCGTCAATTCGAATATCTGAAGGGAGTGAGGACAGTTGCGAACCACTCGCGTCCAGTTCGTAACAGTGCAAACCAGCCGGCAGGCATTCAGCTTCGAGGTTGGTTAAGTCCAGCCGTCCCGAAACTTCGAGCGGGCCGATGACTTCTCCGCCGCGGATGGCTCGAGCTGCTTCCTCCGGGGAAAGGACCATCCGTCGCCTCGTTAGCTTAATCCCGAACAGTTCGGATTTCCTGCGGCGAATATTCGCGCTGCCGCCAGACCCTATAATATCCACTGGTGAGTGTGATGGGGGTGTGCTCTTCATGAACCACCGAAACTGATTCACCGCGGACGTGCAAATAAAGCCCCTCGCTGCTGGTGTAGAGATCTGCTTCGTGTGATTCCTTAATCCGATGGCAGTGTCCCGTCACCTCTCCATGGGCCAGTATTGTATGAGGAAGTTTTTCCCTGACATTCGGAAGCGATGTAGCTTTTTCAATGAGAACGTCTCCATGACGATATTGGTTTCCCATGGCAAAGACTATGGCATGCGGTCAAAACGCGAGCAATTCAAAATACGTTGATAAACTCGTTTTAATGTAGGTACCCGCCGGTCGTAGCGGCGAAATGTACGCCCCAAACGCACATCCGCCAGAATCAGGCTCAATGGCCAGACGAGACCATATCAGCCCCGCAGAATGCTTTTAGTACCGGGGTCCATCTCGATTTCATGCCAGTTCCCCGGGGAGCGTGCCCCGCCTACGGCAGGCAGGATGCCGGCCGCTACTTCGCATCTCGCGGAGCACAATACCCCATGGAAATCGGCTGGTCTGGCACGACGGTCTAATAGTGCAAAAAACAACGCTCTGGTGGGGAGCAGCGAAGGATAAGAAGATGAAATCAGTCATTTGCCTTTCAGGATTATTGATAACGATGGAATTGGCCGCGCAAAATCTGCCGGGAACGGCAGCTGGCACGTCGCAAATCCCAACGTCACGCGGCGCTCTGGCACCTCCTCCGGCCACCGCAGCTACGAGTCAAGGGAATGTATCTGTAGGTTCCCCAGCCCTGGCTGCTTCATCCACTTTGAATGCAGCCGCCCTGACCAATGGTCTGGCCGGGTTCGGGTTCACCAATCAGTTTGGGACGAATTTTACTTCCGGCGATCTCGCCACTGTTTTGCTGAGTTTACAAAATAATCTGCAGCAAGCGTTATCCTTATTGGGCAGTTTCAACGGCAGTCTATCTATGGCCACAACTGCATCGAGCGGGGGAGCCAACGCGAATTTTGCCCAAAATTTGGCCAGTGGCGGGGGAGTCAACTTGGCTCAGAATCTTGCGCAGAGCGTTGCCACTCCGACTACGTCCATCTCCCCTCCCGCGACACCCGCATCGGTCTTTGCCCAGCCTCCTGCACAGACCGCCGTTCCTCCGACTGCGCTTGCTACGCCTATAACTTCCTCGACGAATATTGCTGGCGTCCCGGTAACCGCTGCCGGTTCCAACACTCTCGGTGGACCTCTGGCCCTAAATGATTCAGTGCGGCTTTTGATTATTCTACAAAACGACATGGAACGAATACTACCCGAAGTTGCCGCTGCGACTGGAAGCCCTTTCAATCTGTCTTTGGCAAATGGAGGTATTGCGACGAACACTTTCGGGACGGGCGCCGGCCAAATAGGAACGGGGATCAACGGCGCGGCTACGGGAACTCCTCGAATTCCTGCCCGAACGACAGTGCCCCGCACATTGACCCCGACCGGTAGATAACAAAAAGGCCAGCTTCCCAGTTCCTCAGGTGGTGGTGAAACCCGAAGCGGTCACTTTCCACTGGCGCTCCTCAAAGATTGCGCCGTTGCCATTCAATGGGCCGTACTGTTTAATTGCGGTCTATGGCTACATTGAAGAATTGTTGGAGAGGCTCACTTTCCCTGGCGATTTGTTTCTTAGCCGCGAGGATCGTGGCAGCGGATGCACCCGCCGCTTCAAAATTGGATCCTCGTATCAAGGATCTTAATACTCCACGCGATTTTCCCGTTATAGGGACACGTCAACAATGGCAGCAGCGCGCGAAGACCATCCGGGAACACATCCTGGTAAGTTGTGGCCTGTGGCCGTTGCCTCAGAAAACGCCACTTAAGCCGCAGATCTCCGGCAAGATTGAGCGAGACGGTTACAGCGTTGAGAAGGTTTACATTCAAACGATGCCTGGATTTTACCTGGCAGGTAATCTCTATCGGCCACTTGGCCGAGGCCATGGACCGTTCCCAGGTGTTTTAAACCCGCACGGTCACTGGAAAGAAGGCCGGCTGGTGGACACAAAAGAGGGCAGTGTACCAGCCCGCTGCATTAGCTTCGCCAGGCAGGGCATGGTTGCGTTTTCTTACGACATGGTGGGGTATAATGACACCCATTTCTCTGACGCATTGACAGGTAAAGCTTCTTATGAACAGCACCGAGCGTTTGGTGCAGCTCACACGGACCAACTTTGGAATATCAGTCTGATGGGTTTGCAAACGTGGAATAGTATTCGCGCGTTGGACTTCCTGGAGTCTCTCCCCGATGTGGACAGGAAACGTCTCGCATGCACGGGCGAGTCCGGTGGGGGTACTCAGACGTTTATGCTCGGAGCGGTGGATGATCGTCTGGCTGTTCAGGCCCCCATTGTCATGGTCTCACACACGATGCAGGGGGGATGCAGTTGCGAAAATGCGCCCGAGCTGCGTATTGAATATTCCAATATGGAAATTGCCGCAGTACCGGCTCCTCGCCCACAAAAACTCGTCGCGGCAACCGGTGACTGGACCAAGGACACGCTAACGGTTGAAGGTCCATCCATTGCTCATATTTACGAGTTATTTGGCGCCGGCGGCAAATTTGAATTCACCCGTTTCGACTTCGGACATAATTATAATCAAACGAGCCGCGAAGCGGTTTATAGCTGGTTTGGCAAATGGCTGTTACCCAGCGCCGAGCCCGCCTTGATGAAGGAAACCTCCTGCCAGAAGGAACCTGACTCGGAGTTGCGTGTTTTTCCCGATGGCAAACTGCCAGCCGATGCCATGACTCGCGACCAATTCACCGAATCCGTAAAGACGTTATATCGAAAACGGTGGGAGAATCTCCTTCCGAAAGATAAGGGCGGGCTGGAGGACTATAAGCAAGTTTTAATGCCGGCGTGGCGTCATACCTTCGCTCTGCAAGGACCCCAACGAATCCCGCAGATCGAAACCGAAAAATTGAGGACCAACGGTGAATTTACGGTCGTAAGCTTCAAAATCAAAACGCGAGATTCAACTTCACCGATTCTCGGCACTTACTGGGCTCCAGCCAGGTTTTTGACTTACCCAGTCCCAAAGCTCGTTGTGCTCGCGCAGCCCAACAACTCCGCTGCAATAACCAATGAGGAATCTACTCCCGGAGGCTTGTCCCTGGCGCTCCTCCAAAGAGGTAATGGCGTTATCGAATTTAACTGGAGCAGTGGCATTGACGCTCCGGATCAATTTACGAATTTTTACACCACTTACAATCTCACTCGACTGCAGCAACGAGTTCGGGATCTGATCAATGTTTGCTCGATCGCCCAGTCGACCGATCCGCGCTCGCATCGACCCTTTCGCGTCGTTCTGTTGGGCACCGGTGTTGCCGGGTTCTGGAGTTTACTGTCTGCCCCAGCTGCCGATGCGGTGGTAGCGGATGCTAACAATATGGATGTGTCCGAAGACCAGACACTATTGGATCCCAATTTCTTTACTCCAGGGCTTCGCAATATTGGCACGTGCGAAGGCGCGGCGCTTTTGGCTGCTCCCCACCCGCTTTTTCTGCTACGCACCGGCAAAAGATTTATGACAATCAACGTCCACGCTGGATACAAGGCATTGGGCAAATCTAACCAACTCAGAATCGAACCGGGCGCCATCTCTGACTACGCGTTGGCCAAATGGATCGCCGAATTGTAAATCCTCGACAAATTGATCCGGGTTTGGCATGAAAGGTATTATCCTGGCTGGAGGCGCAGGTTCCCGCTTGTTTCCTTTGACATTAGTCGCAAGCAAACAACTCCAACCTGTCTTCGATAAACCGATGGTTTATTATCCGTTGGCCACCCTGATCGAAGGAGGTGTTCGCGAGTTTTGCCTGATTTCAACTCCAAATGACTTGCCGCGTTTTCGCCAATTACTTGGCAATGGCTCAAACTGGGGATTACAAATTGAATACCGTGAGCAGCCCAAACCGGAAGGAATTGCTCAGTCCTTTCTCATCGCTGAATCGTTTATCGGCAAAGACTCGGTTACACTCATTCTGGGCGATAATGTCTTTTATGGCGCGGATTCTTTTCAGACTGTTTTTGCAAAGTTTGAATCTGGCGCAACCATTTTTGGATATCATGTCAATGATCCGGAACGTTACGGCGTCGTCGAATTTGATTCCCATGGCCAGGCGATTTCGATTGAAGAAAAACCAACACAGCCCCGCAGCAATTATGCTGTTCCCGGTCTTTACCTTTACGACAATAGCGTGGTTGGCATTACACGAAATCTAAAACCTTCGGCGCGAGGTGAATTGGAAATTACCGATGTGAATCTTGAGTATCTGCGCCGCGGCCAGTTGCGCGTGCACAGACTTAGCCGCGGGTTCGCCTGGCTGGATGCTGGGACCAGCACAAGTTTGCATGAAGCTTCCGCTTATGTGCAAACCATTGAAAAACGCCAGGGGGTAAAGATTGGTTGCCCGGAAGAAGCGGCTTTTCGGCGGGGATTTCTGACACTGACACAACTGCAGGGGATGATGCCAAAATTGCCGAAATGTGAATACCGTTCTTACCTGGAAAGCGTCATTGCCGAAGCGGTACGCCTGAGGGATTCCGAGCAACCCACCGCAACAAAGCAGGGCAAATCAGGTCCAAAGCGGCCGGCGGCATCAGTTTAAAGGCTCAAGAATGACCGTACTATTAGGCGCTTCAGGATATATCGGACAAGCCTTTGACCGAGCACTGCGCGAACGTGGAAAACCATTTCTCAGCCTGTCGCGCCGCCAGCTAGACTACACACGCTATGACCAGTTGCTGAGTTTCCTGCGGCAGGAGAAGCCAGCCTTTCTCATTAATGCGGCGGGGTACACAGGCAAACCCAACGTTGATGCTTGCGAAGAAGCTAAAGCCGAGACTCTGGCCGGCAACACTTTATTTCCCCAAACGATCGCACACGCCTGCCTGACACTCGGAATACCCTGGGGACATGTTTCCTCAGGTTGCATTTATTCCGGCGGTAAAATAGTCAAAGAGGCAGTAGTCACCATTGAAAAAGATCTGACACGACCGGATCTTAAAGCCCTGGTCGAGCGATCACCCGCAAGCATTCAGGGATTCGATGAGAACGACGAACCTAACTTCTGCTTCCGGCACCCTCCTTGCAGCTTTTATAGCGGAACAAAGGCTCTTGCCGAGGAATCCATCGCTGGAACCGGCCAGATTTATCTGTGGCGCCTCCGCATCCCTTTCGATGAATTCGACAATGGGCGAAACTATCTTTCGAAGATCCAGCGTTATGCCAAAGTGTATGACAACGTCAATTCCCTTTCCCATCGAGGAGATTTCGTCCAAACGTGTCTGGAGTTGTGGGACCGCAGGGCACCCTTTGGCATTTACAATATCACCAACCCGGGGTTTATCACCACTCGCCAGGTTACCGAAATGGCTGCAGCCATTCTGAAGCCGAAACGAAGTTTTGAATTTTGGCAGGGCGATGAAGAGTTCTATCGTTTGGGAGCCAAAACACCGCGATCGAATTGTGTTCTGGATGTTTCAAAACTTCTGGCTACCGGCATTCCACTGCGGCCAGTCACCGAGGCGCTCGAATATGCGCTGACCCATTGGAAACCAGAGGACAAAGAGCCAACAAACTGAAACAGTCATGGATGCCCGATACATTCCAAATACCTTATGAACCTGTTGGTCACCGGCGGGGCGGGTTTTATCGGGTCGAATTTGATTCAGCACATTATCGGACAGCCGGTCATTGAACGGCTGGTCAACCTCGACTGCCTTACCTATGCTGGTCATCTGTGCAACCTCGAATCCATTTCAACTCAACCCAAATATGTTTTTGAGAAGGTTGATTTGCGCGACAAACCGTCCGTGGCTCGTGTCGTGCGAGAGCATGCGATTACCCATGTGATGCACCTTGCGGCCGAGTCTCATGTGGATCGTTCCATTAGCGCCCCCGGAGATTTCATCCATACCAACGTTGTCGGCACATTCAATCTGCTGGAAGCCTGCCGGGCATTTTGGCAGAATTCTTCGGCGCCGAGCCATCAGAAACGTTTTCACCACGTGTCGACCGATGAGGTTTATGGCAGCTTGGGACCGAAGGGTTACTTCAAGGAAACGACCGCGTACGCTCCCAACTCGCCGTACTCAGCGAGCAAAGCAAGCAGCGATATGCTCGTTCGAGCTTATCACCACACCTACGGCTTACCCATGGTCATTACCAATTGTTCGAACAATTACGGCCCATATCAATATCCAGAGAAACTAATTCCAGTCGTGATACAAAGTGTCTTGAATCGCAAGACCGTCCCGGTCTATGGAGACGGCCTGAATGTGCGTGATTGGCTTTACGTAGAAGATCATGCGGCGGCTCTCTGGCTGGTATTAAATCGCGGGCGCGACGGGGAGACCTACAACATTGGAGGCGATAACGAATGGCCAAACATCAGAATTGTTGAGCTCATTTGTGATCTGATTGACGAACTTGCTCCCGAAGCAAACCGCGATTCACGCAAACTGATTAGCTTTGTCCAGGATCGGCCAGGTCACGACCGCCGTTATGCGATTGACGCAACCAAGATGAGAACGGAGCTGAACTGGCAACCTGCGCACAACTTCGAAACCGGACTCAAAAAAACAGTGTGTTGGTATCTCTCGAACCAGAAATGGGTCCATACCGTTTTGAAACATTAGGGAGTTCAAAGTGAGGCACTTGCCCACATTCGCTCCGGTATTTGCTCCGGCATTGGGAGTTTGTCACGTCCAATGCAGATTAGAAATTCTTGTTTTTCCAGAATCGAGCGTTCTAAGATGTAGTTTCTAGAAAAGCACGAATGAAACAGATGACCATCTGGCAGCGATTAAATACCGCCTTTGCGGTGTTGGTGTTGCTGCTTTTGGCGGGAGGCGGCTTGGCATTATGGAGCGAAAAAACAGTGACGAATGCTGAAGGTCGTGGAATTGAGCTCGCTTATAGGGCGGACCTAATTCGCCTGGATCAAGCGTTGATGAGTGACTCCTTCCGCGGTTTGTTGCTGGATCCAAAAAGCGAAGCGGAAAAGAAGCGACGCAATGATGCAGAAAAGGACATGACGGAGAATCTGAGTTTCATTGAAACCAACTTTAACAATCAAGTCCACCTGATCACCTCGATCCACAACCTGAAGGAATTTCACGACAAGAGAATGCAGCCTTTCCATCGACGCGTTATTGAATTGTCCGAAAACGATCCAGCAGCCGCAATGAACCAGTATAATTCCACAAATTCCGCGGTGTTACGGAACAAACGCGACCAGTTATTGGCAGACCTGGCAAATAATGTCGGTGTGGTAAGAACAACTTTGGCTAAATCTGCGCGCGACACTGTAAGCGTCCTTGCGTTAGCCATCGTCGGGATTCTGCTCCTGTGCATTGTGGTGGGCCGTTTTCAATCTTCAGCGGTTACAGTCCCTTTGAACCGTCTGGTCGCCACATTGGAACGAATGCGCCGGGGCGACTTCACCGATCGACTGGCTTTGGAAAGGAAAGACGAATTTGGGATATTAAGCGATGGCCTGAATCGGCTGGCTGATGATCTGTCCCAATTGGTTGGGCAAGTGCAGCGCTCGGGCATTCAGGTCAATACTGCGGCTACAGAAATTGCCGCGACCGCCCGCGAGCAGCAAAGCACGGCCAATGAAATCGCTGCCACCACATCCCAAATCGGAGCCACCTCCAAAGAAATTTCGGCGACCTCTAAAGAACTGGTCAAGACGATGAACGAAGTCAGTTACGTTGCCCAGGAAACAGCCAGTGTTGCAGGCAAAGGGCAGACGGCCATATCGCGCATGGAATCCAACATGCGTCAAATCATGGAGGCCTCCAGCTCGATTACTGCCAAACTGGCGGTGTTAAGCGAGAAAACGACCAACATCAACTCGGTGGTAACAACCATAACCAAAGTTGCCGACCAGACTAATTTGTTATCTTTGAATGCGGCGATCGAAGCAGAAAAGGCCGGTGAATATGGCTTGGGATTTGCCGTGGTGGCGATGGAAATCCGGCGTCTGGCGGACCAAACAGCGGTGGCCACATATGATATCGAGAAGATGGTTAAGGAGATGCAGAGCGCCGTCTCAGCCGGAGTAATGGGAATGGACAAGTTTTCGGAGGAAGTCCGGCGCGGCGTTGAAGAGATTCGCCAGGTGAGCACCCAACTGGCTCAAATTATTCACCAGGTGCAAACGCTTACCCCTCGATTTCAAACCGTAAATGAGGGAATGAATGCACAAGCCACTGGAGCACAACAAATCAGCGAAACCCTGACGCAACTAAGTGAGGCGGCGAACCAAACCGCCGAATCTCTCCGGCAGTCAAATCTCGCCATCGAGCAGTTGAACGGTGCCGCCAGAGGTTTGCAGACCAGTGTGGCGCGCTTTAAATTAACCACTTAGCTCGACGAAAGTTACAGCGCTACTCCGTTATTGAAAGATTCGCTGTCTTTCGGGATAGTATCTCCTATTCCTCGGTTGAGGAAGATTTGCCGACAGCCACGGCGAATAGCTCATAACAAATGCTTTTTTTGCTGTTTCAATTGGGCAATGACCGGTATGCCATCGAAGCCAGCCGGGTGGTGGAGGTTGTACCATTGCTCGAACTAAAAAAAATCCCTCACGCCCCCCGAGGCATCGCAGGTATTTTTAATTATCGGGGCAGCCCTGTCCCGGCTTTGGACTTGTGCGAAGTAGCGACGGAACGCTCTGCCCGGGAAAGGTTGAGCACGCGGATCATTATTATCCGGCATCGTCCTGCAAGTGGGGCAGAACATTTGTTGGGAATCATCGCGGAAAAAGCCACGGAAACACTGCGAAAAAATCCGGGAGACTTTGTTGATTCGGGCTTGAGGATCACCGGGGCTCCCTACCTTGGTCCTGTGTTGATGGATCCAAATGGAGCGATCCAATGGATCAACGAACAACATTTGTTTCCCAAAGATTTTCGAGAGTTGATCGCGCTAAACTCAAATGATTCTCAGCTTCAACTGGAAGATGATGCCAAGTCCCATTCAGTCGAAAGCATCAGCCAGCGACCGCTACATTGAGGCAAGATGCGATGAAAGAAATCGAACGAACCTTACGGGAGTGCGTTGGATTGGATGCCGCCTCGATCGGCTCGACCCTCATTCGGCGCAGTATCCGTTTGCGTATGAAATTCCGCGGCATTCAACGGGCGGAGGACTATTCACGATTGTTATCTTCCTCCAGGACCGAATGGAGCGAGTTGGTCGAATCTGTAGTGGTGGGCGAGACCTGGTTCTTTCGGGATCTTGAACCCTTCAATGCGCTTGTTCGATTAGTCCAGGAAGAGTGGCTGCCGTCCCATACCCACAACCGCTTGCGTTTGCTGAGCCTGCCTTGCTCCTCCGGCGAGGAGCCGTACTCCATTGCCATGGCATTGTTGGATGCCGGCATTTCACCCGGGCGTTTGGAAATCGATGCCGTGGATGTCAGCGCGCGGGCTTTATCTCGCGCCCGAAAAGGGATCTACGGGAAAAACTCTTTTCGAGGCAGCAATTTGGAATTTCGGAACAAACATTTTCAACTCACCACAGAAGGATTTGTTTTAAATCCCTCCATTACTAAATTGGTGCGATTTTCCGAAGGCAACGTGCTCGCGAACGATTTTCACCCCCCCAACAGCCTTTATGACTTTATTTTTTGCCGTAATCTTTTGATTTATTTTGACGTGGAAACCCAGCAAAAAGCCTTGGCAAAGATCGCCGAACTCCTGGCAATTGACGGGTTGCTGTTCGTGGGAGCTGCTGAACAACCGCTGGTATTAAATAAGGGGTTTGTTTCCGCGCAATTGCCCATGGCATTTGCCTGTCGCAAAGGGTCTGTGCCTTTGCCACGCGGACTTTATGACGCCGCCCCCCTGATAGAACCAACCTCTTATCCCCGGCTCTCTTCCCCAGTCGCAAGCGACCAGGTAAAATTCGAAACGGTTGCGCAGTCTGATTTGGATTCGGCCAAACGCCTGGCGGACGAAGGGCATCTTGAAGAAGCTGCAAAGATTTGCGAGACCCACCTGCAGAGTGGCGAACCCTCCGCTCAAGCTTATTACCTTATGGGCCTCGTGCGCGATGCGAGCGGTGATCCGGCCGCTTTGGATTATTACCGTAAAGCCTTATATCTCGAACCAGATCATTATGACAGCCTTTTGCAAATGGCCATGTGGTCACAAAAAAATGGTGAAGCCGCCATAGCCCGCCGATTCAAGATTCGCGCCCAACGGGTAAAATCAAGAACTATCAAACCGTGAGCGCTGAGCTGCCAGAAACCAAAAAGGACGGAAAAGCAGAACCTGCTATTTCACCCAATCCTGTGTCGGAGGAAGTCCACGCGTGTTGGAATGATATCGGAGTTTATGGCAATGGGACTTGCGAAGAGCTGCCAGAATTTGTGCATTGCCGCAATTGCCCGAAATATTCCAAAGCAGGTGTGCGTTTGCTTGACCGTGCATTGCCTGATGGATATCGCCGGGCATGGACGTTACATTACGCGCAAAAGAAGGCCACCAGCAAGCCAGCGAGAATCTCAGCCCTGATCTTTCGGCTACAAAATGAATGGCTGGCATTGCCCACACAAGCCTTCCAGGAAGTAGCTGAGCGGCGTCTCATTCACTCCCTGCCGCACCGGCGTCAGGTAATAGTGCTGGGCCTGGCGAACGTGCGAGGTGAATTGGTTATCTGTGTTTCCCTAGGGCGCGCGCTCGGAGTGGAGAATGTGGCCACACGCCCTAACCTCCGCACGATGTACAACCGGTTGTTGGTTGCTCGATGGGAGGGGCAGCGGCTGGCGTTTCCAGTGGATGAGGTTCACGGAATCCATCGTTTCGATCTCGGGCAGCTCAAGCCCCCTCCCGCCGTTCTATCGAAATCTGCGCACACGTATTCAAGAGGTGTTCTGCAATGGCAACAGCAGACGGTTGGATTTTTGAATGCGGAATCATTGTTTTCGTTTCTGAACCGAAGTCTCGCATGAATTCAGGCAAACCAGACGATTTAAGCAATCTGTCTATGCTTGAGCTGTTTCGAGCCGAGGCGGACACTCAGGTGTCAGCCCTAACCAGCGGTTTGCTTGAGGTGGAACGCAACCCCACAGCCCCACACCAACTGGAGGTACTGATGCGTGCAGCGCATTCGATGAAAGGGGCCGCGCGCATTGTTAATCTTCCGGCAGCGGTGAACATCGCTCACGCCATGGAGGACTGTTTCGTTGCCGCACAAAACGGGAACCTGACCCTGGATCGAACTTCCATTGACCTATTACTGCGGGGAGTGGATTTGCTTCTGAACATCTCCAAACGGACAGAATCCGACATTGCCCAATGGGAGACAGAGCACGGGAACGAAATCCAGGAATTCCTCGAAATGATTGCGGCCCTGATGGCGGACCACAAAAGGGCCTTAGCACCGCCGGCTCGGCTCGCAGAAAACAAAACTCCGTCACCCATCCCGAACACTGCAGAACAAATCGCAGTGGACTCGATCCGTAGCGATGGCCCCGAGCTGCGCAAGCCGGAAACCTCCGACCGCGTATTGCGCTTGACGGCGGAGAACCTGAACCGGCTGCTCGGTTTAGCAGGTGAGTCGCTTGTCGAATCCCGGTGGTTGGGACCTTTTGCAGGTTCGCTGCAACGATTAAAGCGCCAGCAAACCGAACTTGGAGAAAAGCTAAATGAAATTCGAGAAGGATTGAGCAACAAAGCGTTGCCGGAAAGAACACAAGTTCAATTTGCTGAGTTGGCCAAAGCGCTGGTTAATTCCCAGCAGTTCCTGGCAAGCCGCATCGAGGAACTGGATATGTTCGATCGGCGTTCGGCCCATTTGTCTCACCGGCTTTATCTTGAGGTATTACGAACCCGAATGCGCCCATTCGCCGACGGTGTGGGGCGATTTCCTCGAATGGTTCGTGATTTGGCGCGCTCGCTTGGTAAGGAAGCTCGTCTGGAAATGACGGGTGAAAACACGCAAGTGGACAGAGACATTCTGGAACGGCTTGAAACCCCTCTGGCTCACTTGCTACGCAATGCGGTGGACCATGGTTGCGAAACCCCGGAACAGCGAAAACAAGCAGGCAAACCCCCGGAATGTTTGATCCGTTTGGAAGCCCGCCATAGCGCGGGTATGCTCCTGGTTACGGTGTCGGATGACGGCTCAGGGATCGATCCCGAAAAGGTGCGTGCCGCCATTGTTCAAAAAAAACTGGCCATGCAAACCGTCGCCGACAAGCTCAGCGAAACGGAATTGCTCCAGTTCCTGTTTTTACCTGGATTTTCTTTGAAAGCGAAAGTGACGGAGATTTCCGGACGCGGCGTGGGTCTGGATATCGTACAGAACATGGTAAAAAATGTAAGGGGAGCGATTCGAGCAAGCACACAGCCCGGTAGGGGCATGCGCTTTCAGTTGCAACTTCCACTGACTCTTTCCGTGCTGCGGACTTTGTTAGTACAGGTCGCCGGAGAACCCTACGCCATTCCACTATCCCAGATTATTAGAACCCTCCGGCTTCCACGCGAACGGGTGGTTTCACTGGAAGGACGCTATCATTTCAGGATGGATGAGCAGCAAATCGGTTTACTGACTGCGCAGCAGGTGCTGGAGTGTGGGCAGCAAAAACACTCGGACGATCAATTGACCGTGGTGGTCCTGGGGGACAGACAGACGGCGTATGGGCTGGTGGTGGATCAATTTTTGGGCGAAAGAGAGCTGGTGGTGCAGCCCCTTGACCCGCGGCTCGGCAAAGTCAAAGATATCAGTGCTGCGGCCTTGATGGAAGACGGTTCCCCCGTGCTGATTCTGGATGTGGATGATATGGCCCGCTCGATCGAGAAACTGCTCAGTGACGGGCTTTTGCCCCAAATGCCTCGAGGAGCTCTGGATTTTGGACCGCGCAAGCAAAAAAGAATACTTGCCGTGGATGATTCGCTCACGGTGCGGGAACTGGAGCGCAAGCTTCTGCTCAGCCGAGGTTATTTGGCGGACGTCGCCGTGGACGGCATGGATGGGTGGAACGGTGTGCGCGCAGCTCAATATGATTTGGTCATTACTGATGTGGATATGCCGCGCATGGACGGCATTGAACTGGTTTCCCTTATCAAGGCAGACCCACTCTTGAAATCAATTCCCGTGATGATTGTGTCCTACAAAGACCGCGAAGAAGACCGGTTGCGTGGGCTTGAGGCAGGGGCAGACTATTACCTGACCAAGGGCAGCTTCAGCGATGAGACACTGCTGCAGGCTGTCGTGGACCTGATTGGCGAGCCTGATGCATGAGAATTGCAATTGTGAACGACATGTTGATGGCGGTCGAGGCGATGCGTCGCGTGATTGTTGGCACTCGCGAGCATCAGGTCGCCTGGATCGCCCGGGATGGTCTCGAGGCCCTGGAACATTGTGCTACTGATACCCCTGACCTCATCCTGATGGACTTGATCATGCCGAAAATGGATGGCATTGAAGCCACCCGCCGTATCATGGCCACCACACCATGTGCCATCGTCGTCGTCACCGCGGACGTCGGAAACACAACATCTAAAGTGTTCGATGCCCTTGGCGCAGGCGCTTTGGATGCTGTAAACACCCCCGTTTTGGCATCTCCCGGTTCCGCAGACGGCGCAAAAGCATTGCTGGGTAAAATTGAAACAATCCGCAAATTGATCGGCGGAACGAATGTGCGTAAGAGGTTTCCAATTATTGAAAACGAACCGCGAAAATATGACGGGGTTCAAGAGCACTTGGTCGCCATAGGGGCTTCGGCTGGAGGTCCCTCGGCACTCGCAAAGGTGCTGGGCGCCTTACCGCGGGATTTTCCTGCCCCGATTGTCATCGTCCAACATGTGGACGCCCAATTCGCCCTGGGTTTAGCAGATTGGCTGGATGGGCAAACCCATCTGCAGGTGCGACTCGCCCAAGGGGGAGAGCGGCCAGAAGCGGGAACCGTTCTGCTCGCCGGCGGCGACGATCATCTGGTTTTTGCGAATCCAACGCGCATTGCTTACACCCATGAACCATTGGATTGTTCATACCGGCCCTCGGTGGACGTTTTTTTCAGAAGCGCAGGACTCTTGTGGCCAGGTCCTATTATTGGTGTCATACTCACGGGCATGGGCAGAGACGGGGCGGAAGGGTTACTCCGATTGCGGGAGCGTGGCCACACGACCATTGCCCAGGACGAAGCGACCTGTTCAGTATATGGAATGCCCAAAGCAGCAGCACAGATTCAGGCGGCGACCGAAATTCTGCCCGTTGAAAAGATCGGGCCTCGGTTAGTAGCTCTTTTGCAACCAAATAAAAAATAGAATGGCAGAGGAAAACGTCAATTATACAGCAGCGACGGGCATATCGCGGACACATCCCCCGGATTATCATGTCATGGTTTTGCTTGTAGACGATCAAGCGATGGTGTGCGAAGCGGTGCGCCGGGCCCTGGCCAATCAGACAGATATTGACTTTCATTATTGCGCTGAGGCGAAGGATGCGATTCCGATAGCAAATCAGATCAAGCCGACCGTCATTTTGCAGGACCTGGTCATGCCCGGGATCGATGGACTAACCCTGGTAAGCCAGTTCCGGGAAAACCCTTCGACCAAAGATACTCCCATTATCGTACTTTCTACGAACGAGGATCCTCAGGTAAAAGGCGAAGCATTTGCCATGGGGGCCAATGATTATCTGGTAAAACTGCCGGACAAAATCGAGTTGGTCGCGCGCATTCGTTACCACTCGATGGCTTATCTTAACCTGGTTCAACGCGATGCCGCTTATCGGGCATTGCGCGAAAGCCAGCAGCAACTCATCGAGAGTAACTCTGCCTTGATTTCTTTGAATCAGAAGCTCGAAGAAGCCACCCTGGCCAAGTCGGAGTTCCTGGCCAATATGAGCCATGAAATTCGCACGCCAATGAACGGGGTCATTGGGATGACGGCTCTTTTGCTGGATACTGAACTGACAGATGAGCAGCGGGAATATGTAGAGGCAACTCGCAGCAGCGCCGATGCATTGTTGACGATCATCAATGATATTTTAGATTTCTCCAAAATCGAATCCGGCAAGCTTGAGTTGGAACGGCATCCGTTTGAACTCCATACCTGCATCGAGGAGGCTTTGGATTTGCTTGCTCCTAAAGCCGCGGAGAAACGGCTCGATTTGGCGTATTTTGTCGATGACGCCATCCCAAAAATCCTCGTGAGTGATGTGACCCGGTTGCGGCAAATTCTGGTAAACCTGATCGGAAACGCGGTTAAATTCACGCACCAGGGCGACGTGGTTATCGAGGTGGCTCCGGCGGCGCGCGGGGCTCGCCACCTGAAGCCCGGTATTGAATCGGACACCGATTTTCTGCGGCATCCTGAACAGTGGCTGTTGCATTTTTCGGTGCGTGACACCGGGATTGGTATTCCCTTGGACCGTCAGAACCGGTTGTTCAAATCATTTCAACAGGTCGATGCCTCGACAACACGGCATTACGGCGGCACCGGTCTTGGGCTGGCGATTTGCAAGAGGCTTTCTGAATTAATGGGCGGAAAGATCTGGGTGGAAAGCGACGCTGCAAAGGGCGCCACATTTCATTTTACTATCCTGGCCAGCGCAGCCTCGGCAACTGCGCCCCCTTCATGGCAGAGCCCTCAACCGCAGTTAGCCGGAAAGAGACTGCTGATCGTCGAGGATAACTCGACAAACAGGCGCATCATCAAACACCGGGCCGAGCAATGGGGGATGGTCGTTGAACAGGCTGTCACCAGCCGGGAAGCATTGCGTTTGGTTACACAAACGCCTCCATTCCATGCCGCAATTGTTGATTTACAATTACCTGACCTGGATGGAATTGCTCTGGCTGAAGAGATACACCGGCAAACGGCGGGAGCCAATTTGCCTTTGCTGCTGTTTTCTTCCATGCGATTACGTGCGGATGACGGACGGCCCGCTCATGCGGGAGTGTCTGGTTTTATTTACAAACCGCTGCGTCCCGCCCAGTTGCTGGACTCACTCTGCCGTGCCATGAGCATCCAATTGCAGCGGGAAAAGAAGGCGCCCAGCGCTCCATCTCTCGATGCTACTTTTGCCCGACGACTTCCTTTACGGCTGTTGCTGGCCGATGACAACCCCATCAATCAAAAGGTCGGTCTGAGCGTGTTGCAAAAGCTCGGCTACCGAGCCGATGTCGCCCATAACGGCCTCGAGGTCCTTAAGGCTCTCGAACAGAAAGTCTACGATCTGGTTTTTCTCGACGTGCAAATGCCGGAAATGGACGGTTTGGAAACTGCCCGCAAAATCTGCGAGCGCTGGTCTCCGGAAAAGCGCCCTCGCATTGTCGCCATGACCGGCAACGCTCTCATGGGAGATCGCGAGAAATGCCTCCAGGCCGGAATGGACGATTACATTTCTAAACCAGTTCGCATTGTTGAACTGCAGTCTGCTTTGGAGAGGTGGGGCCCCTTATGCAATCGAAGCATCGACACGACCTTTTTTTTCCGGCAAAGGCCCTCAGCTCCGGAAAGCCTGCTCGATCCTGCTATGATTTCCGAGTTGCGTGAGATGCCCCCTTCCGATGGGGTTAGCATGCTGCAAGAACTGGTGGATTTATTTCTGCAAGGCGCTCCCGCGCGAATTGCACAGATCGGCCAGGCAATCGAAAATCCTTCGCAGTTAGCCTTTCACGCGCATGCCCTCAAAAGTATGAGCCTGAACCTCGGCGCAAAACGTATTGTTGAGATTGCCCAAAAACTGGAAGAGCTTGGCCGCGCTGGCACCGTGGACAATGCTCGACCACTTTTGAAAGAACTTGAGTCCAGCTTTGTTCAAACCAGGGAACAATTGCTTCCCTTGCGAGACCATTAGCAATCCTTGTCTCCAATCGGGAAGGCCATGCCGATTAAACCAGCGAGGCTGAAACCAGGGGATTGCGTTGGCATCGTTGCGCCGGCGAGTCCACCATTGGATCCAGACACGATCGACCGCTCTGTCGCATTTCTAAAGACAATTGGATTTGAAACGAGGTTAGCACCTAACGTACGTAAACGTCTCGGATTCCTGGCGGGAACCGATCGGGAACGAGCCGGTGATCTGATGCACATGTTTCGGGACCGCGATGTTCAGGCGATCTTTTGCTTGCGCGGAGGTTACGGTGCGGGTCGACTGCTGTCTCTCCTCGACTATAAAATAATTCGGGCTAACCCGAAGATATTGCTGGGTTTTAGCGATATCACCGCTTTGCACTGCGCTCTGCTCAAGAAAGCCAATTTGATTTCTTTCCACGGTCCCATGCTAAGCTCAACCTTGATTGAGAAGAATCTTCCGCCGTTCACATTGCAAAAATTGCTTAGGATAGTGATGCATGCCATGGCTGCTGGCAGTATTTGCGACAGAAGCTCGCTCAAGAAAGTTGCCATTGTGAGGAAGGGAAAAGTATCTGGTGAACTATTGGGTGGAAACTTATCCGTGTTGGCAACCACCTTGGGCACGCCTTATCAACCATCATTCAAAGGGAGAATCCTTTTTTTGGAGGAACTCAACGAGACACCCTACCGCTTCGACAGGCTATTAACTCATTTACTCAATGCCGGTGTGCTGACCCAAGTAGCAGGCATTGCCATCGGGATTACCAAACATTGCGACGAACCAAGAGCGAAACAAAAAAGTCAAAGTCTCGATGATGTCTTGAAAGATCGTTTGGGACCCCTCGGCATTCCAGTGGTGACGGGGCTGCCTTTCGGGCACACAAATCTGAATGCGACGTTGCCTCAGGGAGCCCACGCAACCCTCGATGCCGTGAATGGGGATTTGATCATCACCGAGCCGGCCGTGAGGTAAAAAGAAAACTCAGGTCGATTTGAACTCCAATTCCCCGTCGTGCGCCTGAACTTTGATCCGGTCCCCTGGCTTGAATTCGCCTAAAAGCAATTTTGTCGCAAGGGGATCGAGTAACAAATCCTGAATGGTTCGTTTCAGTGGTCGCGCGCCAAATTGTGGATCGTAACCTTCTTTTGCAATCAATTGCCGGGCCGAGCGGTCCACTTCCAGGGTGAGTTGTTGTTGTGCCAAACGTTTTTCCAAGCGCTGCAATTGTACCTCAACAATTTGTGATAGCTGCTTCTCATCCAGAGAGTGGAAAATGATGATATCATCCACTCGATTCAGGAATTCCGGACGAAAATGAGCCCGCAGTTCTGTGCGGACAAGGCGTTCCATCTCCGCGTGGTCTTTGCTCCCCAACTTTGCTCCGCTGTAATATTCGTAAATGATTGGCGAACCGATATTGCTGGTCATGATCACGATGGCGTTTTTGAAATCCACAGTTCTGCCTTGGCCGTCCGTCAATCGGCCATCATCGAGCACTTGCAATAGTATGTTGAATACGTCTTGATGCGCCTTTTCGATTTCGTCGAAAAGCACAACGCTGTAAGGTCGGCGGCGCACGGCCTCGCTGAGTTGGCCGCCTTCTTCATAACCGATGTAACCGGGGGGTGCCCCCACCAATCGCGCCACAGTGTGTTTCTCCATGTACTCGCTCATGTCTATTCGCACCATGGCGTTCTCGTCATCAAACAGGAACTCCGCAAGAGCGCGCGCCGTTTCCGTTTTGCCAACGCCCGTTGGACCGAGGAAAATGAAAGAGCCAATTGGCCGATTGGGGTCCTGAAGGCCGCTGCGGGAGCGACGCACGGCATTGGCAACAGCTTCGATGGCCTCGCGCTGCCCAATCACACGTTGCTCCAGGCGTTCTTCCATTTTGATCAGTTTCTCCCGTTCACTTTCCAGCATGCGCGACACCGGAATGCCCGTCCAGGAAGCAACCACACGAGCGATATCTTCCTCCGCGACTTCTTCATGAAGCAATCGTTGAGCTGCGGGCTTTTCACGAATTGCTTTTTCGGCAGCAGCCAGCTTTTGCTGCAGCTCTGGCAACCGCCCATACTGGATCTGAGCTGCGAGATTTAAATCATTTTGCCGCTGAGCCTTTTCCAATTCGGTTTTTGCCTGCTCGATCTGGCTATTGATGATACCAACAGCATTAATAGCAGTTTTCTCGTTTTGCCATTGTGCTTTGAGCTGGTTTGCACGTTCCTTCAGGTCGGCCAGGCTCTTTTCAAGCCGTTTCAGACGTTCCCGTGAAGCTTCGTCTTTTTCCTTTTTTAAGGCGCTTTGTTCAATCTCCAATTGCTGAATTTGACGCTCCAATTGATCGACTTCGGTTGGCATCGAATCCAGTTCCATACGCAAGCGCGAAGCTGCTTCATCGATGAGATCGATCGCTTTGTCGGGAAGGAACCGATCGGTGATGTAGCGATGCGACAGAGTAGCGGCGGCAACGAGCGCTGCATCCTGAATACGAACCCCGTGGTGCACCTCGTAGCGTTCCTTAAGTCCGCGGAGAATGGCAATGGTCGCTTCCACATTGGGCTCGGTGACGAAAACTGGCTGAAAACGACGCTCCAGAGCGGGATCTTTCTCAATATGTTTCCGGTACTCGTCGAGGGTCGTCGCGCCAATCGCCCGTAACTCACCGCGCGCGAGTTGTGGTTTCATAATATTAGCCGCATCGCTGGCACCCTCGGCCGCGCCTGCGCCGACCAATGTGTGCAACTCGTCAATAAACAGGATGACGCGGCCTTCGCTGGAAACTATCTCTTTTAGAAACGCTTTGAGGCGATCTTCAAACTCGCCTCGGTATTTTGCCCCGGCAATCATCGAACTGAGGTCCATCGCAACCAGTTGCTTGTTTTTGAGCGTTTCCGGCACATCGCCGCTGACAATACGACGCGCCAGGCCTTCCGCAATCGCCGTCTTGCCCACTCCGGGTTCACCTATCAGGACAGGATTGTTTTTTGTGCGCCTTGTCAGGACTTGCATGACACGCCGAATTTCTTCGTCGCGACCGATCACAGGATCAATCTTTCCTTGCCGGGCCAGGGCGGTAAGATCGCGGCCATACTTTTCAAGAGCTTGAAATTTGTCCTCCGGGTTTGGGTCGGTCACTCGTTGGTTACCCCGCAGTTCAGCAAGCGCGCGCAACACCAGGTCGCGCTTGAGTCCACGCGCTTGGAATAGCTTTTTGATCGAAGCTCCTCCCTCATCGATCAATCCCAGCAATAAATGTTCGGTACTGACGTAGTCGTCTTTGAGCTTGCCCGCTTCTGCCTGAGCCGCGTCAATCGAATTTTTGAGATGTTTGCTCAGATACAAATCTGTGGAACTGGCCTGAACCTTATGGCGCCGGCTCAACTCGCTTTCCAGATCAGCCTTTAATTCCGCGACACGGACGCCGATTTTCTCCAGCAAATCAGGGATCAAACTCTCGCGCTGGCCAGCCAAAGCCAACATCAAGTGTTCTCCGTCGACTTCCTGATGGGAAAAACCATGCGCGATGCGCTGGGCTTCCTGCATCGCTTCCTGAGATTTAAGTGTGAGTTTGTCCAATTGCATACTCCATACTATTCATAATTCGATAAACTGTTCAGTCAAGTTTGCGGGAGCGAGGAGCGTGGAGCGGGAGGTCGAGATGTCAACAGTGAATAGTGAGTCAGAGACAGCAAGAAAGCTGTTTATGCTATTGGGTACTCTCCAGGATGCGGAGCTTTTCGGGAGTCAAGTTGCGAATTTTCCAACCTCGTGGAATTTTACCTCCGAATTGCGGCATGATGTGCTCAGGCCGAATTCTTTGCGTCCGCAGGTCTTTCTGAAGACTACTTATGGTCGAGAACAATCCTCCACCGTCTGCCGGCTGGTAGCCGGCAAGTCCATCTATAGCAGCGTAGCCTCGTTTACCAGCACCATTGTCTTCTACAAACCAGCATATCAAAATTTTGGTTTGCTCGTTTCCAATCACTTGAGGACCGTCTTTGCTCTGTTCGATATCGTGAGCGCAGCCAGAGAATATGAGCAAAACTACCGCTAAACAACCTTTTGCAAGTTTCTGTACGTTCATAAAGCGTCTGTATCCCAAAAATCGGATACGCCATATGAGGGGCAAGGAGTTCCTTTAGAAAGACTTTAAAAAGATTTTTACCTTGGACAACGGATGTCCAACTGTTGAGTACAAGATGGGCCCATGAAAAATAGATTCGATACACAGATGGAACTGGGTTTCAAGAATTCCGGCTGTCCGTTGCCGTTGTCCCGCCGCCAACAGCGTTTGAGCCGGGCGAATTGGTGGTTTAACCGGATGCGCAAGGTCGTGGACCGGGCGTTTGATTGGAGGGCGACGCCAACCGCTCGACCGGAACAAATCTGGCTTGAGGTCACTCGTTGAGATTTCGGCAGGCCAGAGGTTGAGGATTATTTCCAATCCGCCGCCCCGAAGGCTTGAATAGCGCGGGTCATTGGATTAAACCTGCTGGGTGCCAACCAAAGTCATTGCCGTTGCCAACCAGAAAGGTGGAGTGGGTAAAACCACGACAGCGGTAAACCTGGCAGCTTGTGTGGCAGCGGTGGGTAAACAGGTACTGCTTTTTGATCTGGATCCTCAAGCCAATGCCACCAGCGGGGTGGGCCTGGAGAAGATCGAAGGCGCCAGCGCATACAGACCCCTTTTGGGAGAGGGGAGCCTGCTCGACAAAGTCCAGCGCACCGTTTTCGATCGGCTCGACATTATCCCAAGCGAAATGGATCTGTGCGGACTGGACATTGAATTAGTCCGGGCGGAGGGCCATTTAAAGCAAGTCCGCCGAGCGCTTCAGCCGGTGATCGATTCTCAAAGATTCGAAGTAATCCTCGTGGATTGTCCTCCGTCCCTGGGCATTCTTACTTTGAACGCTTTAGCGGCTTCCGACGGAGTGCTGGTGCCTTTGCAATGCGAGTATTACGCGCTGGAAGGGATATCCATGCTCAATCGCACGATGTCTCAACTGCATGATACCGGAGCTAATCCAACGCTCGAACTGACGGGTGTCGTCATGACCATGTATGACAGTCGCACAAAACTTTCGCAACAGGTTATTGATGAAGTCCGGCAGCATTTTGGCGAGCGCGTGTTTGAAACGATGATCCCGCGCAGCACGCGTTTGGCGGAAGCCCCCAGTTTTGGCAAACCCATCATTCACTACGATAAATACAGCTCAGGCGCGGCAGCGTATGAGCTTTTAGCGCAGGAATTTCTTTTGAGGTTGGAAAAGAGTTAATTGAGACCAGCCGAGTAAGCCTTGATATCGAACAACTGGGGTGTAGGACACAATTTCTTTGTTTGCTGATTGCTCCTGTATAACGTGCTCTTATAGAAAGCCGACGAATTGAGTCGGCAGTTCATCGGAGTCGCCATTGAATGTCCAACCGTCCAGGGACTTTCTTGGCGCACCAGGAAAAGAGAAGGATTTTTATCTCCCCTCTTCATTAACTATCGATGGATCTAACGATCTGAAGCTTAATGGTCGCTAACGGCAGCTTGAATGACCGGCTCACATTCAGTAGTTCCCAGGTCAGTGGGGGAGGCATCGTCTTTAACCTGCGTGTCAGGTTACTCGCATTTGTTAGGGGGTTTATCTCTTGTGATTTTCATTCGGTAATAACCCCTGAAGATTCCCCCATCTCAACACGTCATTACTTAATTCCTCCCGATACTGAACTTCTTCGCTACGCGCTGCGCGATGGCTAACCGCTCGCCAAGCAACTGTTGCAGAGCCTCACGCCTGGCCTGCACGATTTCTGGTGGTGCTGTTCCCGGATCACCGCTATTGAAAGGAGGTTCGGGCGCATACTGAATGTAAAGTTGAATCTCCTGCGCTGCTCGATCTCCTCGTAAGAGGGATGTGATTTTCAAGGCTCCATCAATACCGGCAGTTACTCCGGCAGCAGTCACGAGACTACCGTCTATTACCACACGATCGTTAACGGGTATTGCGCCGAACTCCCGGAGCAAATGATGCGAAGCCCAATGCGTTGTCGCTTTGCGGCCAACAAGCAAGCCCGCGGCACCTAACACCAATGCCCCGGTGCAAACTGAAAAGACCAACCTGGCATGAGTCGCCTGAACGCGGACAAACCCGAGAATCGTTTCATCTTCCATCACAGCATTCACGCCGGCCCCGCCAGGAACCAGAAGCAGGTCAAGTTGTGGCGATTCATTCAAAGTTTTCTCGGGCACGAGCATCAATCCTTTTGCATCCCGGACTGGCTCCTTTGTCTTGGCGAGAATGTGAAACGTGGAATTGGGGATCCGCGAGAGCACTTCGAACGGGCCGGTGAAATCGGCCTGGTCAAGCTCCGGAAAGAGGATGCCCCCGATTTGCAAATGGATTTCATTTGGAACGACGCTCATCGAATTAGATTATCGACTTTGGCACAGCACCTTCAATCCATAAGGGGCACAATTACCACAAATGACTGTCATTGACGCGAGACATCAACAGTTTGAAAATCGGGAATGGGAAAAACAATTCGCTTTGGCGATCTGGTGCGGGACTCGGGCCGGCCGCATGTCGCAACGTTGTGGGTTGATCCGGAAAAAGATCCTGCGTTCTCAAAGGCAATTCGTGAAAACCGGGTCCTAACAGTGCACGCTGATCCGGCCAGCCACAAGAAAGAGTATGGCGAGATTGGATTTCAACGAGAGCAGGGAGCCACTTACCTGGTCTTTCCTCGACTGCTGCCCAAAGAACAAGCGCGAATTGTAGGGATCAACTATCAGCTAACCGAGGAGCCGCCCCTACCATCCAAAGACTTGGTTTCCCGGATTAAGGTTAAGCCCAAGAAGAAGGAAAAGGCCGAAACCAAACCGGCAAAGCCACCCAAAGTGGAGCCACCCAAGCCAGAACTAAAGACCTTTGATGTCGTTGTTCGTCGCACAGCGGTTCTGGAGGAGACCGAACGCGTCAAAGCCCTCAACGAAGAAGCGGCGCGTGAGGCAGTGTCAGTGACGATGAAAGGAACGCCGTTTGATGTCGATCGCGCGACGGTGCGTGTTGAGATCACAAGCATAACTGAAAATACCGACATCTGATTTGTTTCTTGATAGAGCGGTGCAATAGACAACCGGATATTCTATGCTTATCACGCTTGTAACATGACGGCTGGGATTCCCGGATTTCGGATCGAATTGGATTCATTGACGTGACGAAATCCGTCAGGCCGAATCAAAAATCAAGTGCCATTCTACTCATTTACTTTTGTCCTGATGATTGCCTGCGCTGTTTTCTTTTATCGAGCGGGCGAATTTGACGGTAGTTCGGGATTACTGTGGGCCGTCTTGTCGGTAGCAATCTCGGTTGTGGCATGGCGAGTTTTCGGATGGGGTATATTGGGAGTCCTAATCGCTCAAATGGGCCTTTTTGTTGGCATCACTGTTTTTCGGATGTTACGCAAACCATGAGGATTACCGGGCGAACATCCTCAATAATGGAAAATGGCGAAGTCCCTTATTCGAAATGAAACGCTTTACCTGGATTGCTCTTCTCGTACTTGTGTTGACGTTCATAGTGGCACTTGTTTCATTTCTAACATCACGCAGTTCAAAGAAACCTCAGCTTGTTAGACTTCAAGTTCTGTTCGCTCTGCTCTGGAGTCTTCTGATCATCTCTTTTGAATTCAGACGAGTGCCTAAATATGGCAGCCAGTGGTGGAGATTGTTTGGCTTCTTCTTTCTTGTAACCATATCCCACGGCGTGCTGGATGCTATGACGGATGGCGGATTGGGCGTCGCTTTTTTCGCTCCGTTTGACCGGGGGCGCTATTTCTTCGCGTGGCGCCCGATCGCCGTTTCGCCCATTGGTGTGGGAAGCTTCTTCAGCCACTGGGGAGCCGCTGTTCTGCTAAATGAAATCCAATATGTTTGGGCGCCACTTTCATTGATCTGGTTCATTGCTTCAATATTAAGAAGGAATTTTGCCTAAACCCGGTTGATATGGTCCTTTTAAGTCCACTAAAGATTCAGCTATTCCCTTACCTGGCGGACCGCGAAAGCAACCTAGGGGTGAACGGACGCAATGTGGTTGGGGGCAGTACGCGGATTTGAATCGAGATTTCCCACGCGTTTGCCATCAGCAACGTTCCAAACGCCTATGTGTCCACTAAAATCCGACGCAAAGATGCGTTTATCATCATGGCTGAAGGTGGCGCACAAAGGAAGATCACAGGAACCTTCGAGGCTGCGTTCCTTGGAGCCGCTGGCGTTCCAAATTGTAATTGTATTGTCGCGGCCACAGGAGACAAGGCGGCCATCGTGAGAATAACTTACCCACCTGGCCCCACTGCCATGCGCGGTCCAGTTTTTTGCCTGCTTGCCTTCTTTCGTTTCCCAAAGTTTCACCGTGCCATCCTCGCTCGATGAGGCCAGAAGTTTGGAATCACCGCGCCAACTCAAGGCGGTCACAGCGGACTTATGGCCAGGAAGAGTGAATAGTTCCTGCCCGTTATCAGGATCCCATATGCTGATCCCGCCATTCCGATCGGCGCTGGCAAGCATCTGGCCGTTGGGACTGAAAGCAACGGCGGTGACCCAATCGGTATGCTTTTTAATCTTGTGGTGCAGCTCGCCATTTTTCGTCAGAAAGATCTTTACCAACCGGCCTGGACCACCCATCGCCACCTGCGATTGATCAGATCGGATGTCCGCCGTTAAGACAGTGTCGTAATCGTTACCAAGAATCATGAGTTGCGCCCCAGTTTGCACATCCCAAACCATGACACGACCGGAGTTTGCGGCGCGTCCGCCCGCGGCCAAAAGCAGTTTGCCGTTTCGGCTAAACTTAACAGCCACAGGCTGGCCTTCCGTGAACGGCAAAATGCCCATCAATCCAAGAGTATCGCTGTTAAATAAAAGGACCTGCTTTTGCCCCGGAACGGCAATAAGTGGAGCCCACGGACTGCTTGCCAGGCCGGTAACGGCCGTCAAGTGAGGTGTCGAGACAACTGGTTTGAAAGGCAAGGCTTTGACAGGCATCGGAGGAGGTCCAGCAGGTTTGCCGACAGCATCCGCCTGGAGCGTCAAATCCACGTTGGGCTTAGCGGCGGCGATTGCTTTGCCCGCGGCATTTTCGAGGAGCCCACCGGTAATCCATTTTTTTATCAAGTCCAATTCTTTATCTCCAAGCTTGGGTCGGCTTGGGGGCATCGTTGGTTCCTCAGCGTGGGTGACGGCTTTCCAAAGTTTGCTGCCGTCCGGATTTCCGGAGACGAGCACAATTCCGGACCCACTGCCTTTAAGCGCCCCCTGGTAAGTGGTTAAGTCAAGATCAGCCTTTTTCTTGTCCGAATTGTGACACTTCGAGCAATTGGCTTCTATCAGCGGGAGAATGTGCTCCTGATAGGTAATCCTTTCCTCAGCGGGGATTGACCATGCCGTCAAGCACAGGACTGATACCAAAGTCAGCGCCACACCATTTCGCAACCGTACGTGGAGGAAACCTTTCATCGAGCATCAATGATTAAAAACGAACTCTTTGGTATTGAGCAGAGACCAAAACACGTCCTCGAGCACCGGTTCCGGCTCAGTGCAATTCTTGAAGAAGGCTCCCAGTTTCGCAGTTTCTTCGCTGGTAGGTTCTCGGCTAAAGCATCGCAGATACAGATTTTCAATGATTTGTTCCGGGGTCCGCTTTTCTTTCAGCATCGATTTCACGACTCCACCTTCCCCGATTTTCTTTTCGACGGTTGCTCCGTTTAACAGGTGCAGTGCCTGAGAGAGATTTGGATCAATTTTCACCTCGCAAGAACAGACCGTAGTCCTGCTGGCGCGGCCGAAGGTTGTTAGAAAATAATTGCCGGTATTTCCATCGGCGATTTGGACCGCGCGCGCGCCGCGCGGCAACCCAGGAAATTTGTTCGGCGTTTCAGTCACCTGGCTGACGCAATCCAGGAGCACCTCGGCGCGCAAGCGGCGGATCGCGGCTTTGCTGAAGTTACGTTCATCCTGGGCATTGGTATCATTGGCGCGGGTGCTGAGCTGGTAGGTGCGCGAATTGCAGATGTCCACTACCAACTTTCTGAAATCATATTTGTAGCCGATTAGTTTGGCCGCCAATGCATCGAGCAATTCAGGATTTGACGCTGGATTGCTGATGCGCACGTCATCCACGGGTTCGATGATTCCGCGCCCCATAAAATGGGTCCAGATCATGTTAGCCAGGTTTCGCGCGAAATAGGGGTTTTCAGGCGCGGTGAGCCAATCAGCGAGGACCTCGCGCCTGCTTTCATTTTTAATCTTCGGCACATCGCCCCCGAGAAATTTTGGAGGCATAGCAGAGCCGGTCACGAGGTGTTTAACTTCACCGCCGGGACGATCAAAAATAACGGTTTCACGTGGATCATCCCCCGGCTTGCGGCCAACCTGGGCAAAAAAGGCGGCAAAACTGTAGTAATCATTCATCGTCCACCGGTCAAAGGGATGATTGTGGCATTGAGCGCATTGCACGCGCATTCCCATGAAGATTTGGGCGGTATTCTCGGCCATCTTCAGCGGATCGGGCTCAATTTGATAATAGTTGGCCGCGGGACTTTTCAGGTTGCTGCCGGAAGCAGTCAACAGAGCATGAACGATACGATCCAGCGGCACGTTGGTGAGCATCTGATCGCGAAGCCACTCGAAATAGAGCAGCGCAGCTTTGGGATAGACCACATTATCACGGGAGCGAATTTGCAGCAGTTCAGCGAATTTCATCACCCACAAATCCGCAAATTCCTTTCGCCCGAGCAATTCGTTCACCAGCCGAGCGCGTTTATCGGAAACTTTATCATCGGAAAATTTTCTTGCCTCCTCGATAGTTGGCAGAGCACCGGTGATATCGATAAACGCTCGTCGAAGAAAGGTCGTGTCGTCACAACCGGGAGAAGGGGTCAAACGCAGCTTCTTTAATTTGGCGTATATGGCTTCATCGATGTAGTTTTGCGGCGCCAAATCGGGCCAGTGATAAACGAGGTTTTTGGGAATCACAATGACCTGTGCGCCTACATTGAATTCACCAAAGCGCGCCTGGATAAAGGCTTCGCCTCGCTGGCCGGCTGCAACCAAACCCTCGCCTGCCAACCTGGCGGTGGCATCGTTGTTACTCAGAAAAACTGCCAGGGAGGTGAGATCCCTTTGCGACCCGTCGCTATAATTTCCGCGAATAACAAAACGCTGAATTGCGTTGGAGCCTTCGAGCACCGCTGCTTTTGGAAAAATCTCGATTCCGGTCACCTTGGGGATGGTTGGCGGATCATTGGTAGCTCCCGCCGTCAGCCAGGCCACAAGTGTCTTGTGCAACTCGCTATTGGTTGCGAAACGAACGCCACCAGTATGTTGTACCGCTCCAAGTCCCTTTTGCACGATCAGGCTTTCTTCGGGAATCGCCAGGTTGATCCGACGCCCAATCTGATCCCGAGTCAGCCGGTAGTAATCCCCTTCCGGATCAAACCCGAACAAGGAAAGCCGGAATCCATCCTTTCCTTTCGATGAACCATGACATGCTCCCTGGTTACACCCGGCTTTCATGAAGACCGGCATGACATCCAGCTTGAAGCTCACCGCAGGAACCACAGTAGCGTTTGTCACGATCACTGGCACTCGAAGTGTCTGCCCAGCGTAAGTGACCAGGAAGTCGGTTCGGCCATCAGCTCGCGCGATAACATTGGTTCCATCAAAAGCGGCAAATCGCGGATCCGCGAGCCTGCAACGCGCGTGATAAGTCACGTCTCGAGTGATGCCGTCTGAATAGGTCGCTTGCACTACGACGCCTTGGCGACCATTCGCAGCGGCCAGGTGGATTTCCGATGGGTAACATTTGAAGTTTGACAGTTTTTTCGTCTCGTTTGGAGAGCAGGACATGAGAAAAGCACCAAGCACCAGGATCCAAGCTCCAGGGAAGCTCCAAGAACCAAGGACCAATTTAATGGCAGCGTTACCAGTTTGGTGCTTGGAATTTGGAGCTTCTCTGGAGCTTGGATCCTGGTGCCTGGTGCTTTTGCCACCACTAACCTTTTGAACAAACGCGTGCATGACTACTTCTTCTCCTGCGTGACCGCCGCCACTTTGGCGTCTTCCTTCTTAGGCGGCACGATTCGTAAGATCCCGCCACTGGCAAGGGTATGAGGAATCGTTTGCCCATTCTGCTTGATTTCAAGTGAGCAAAACAAATTCTTGTGAGAGGCGTGCGAACATTTACCATCGACAGTGACATCGAAAACGACCTCTTGATCGTCCTTGGTGATCTCGCGTTCTGGTGCGGTGACTTTTTCCGGCAGTCCCGCTAATTGAATCTTAGCTTTGCCCTCGAACGGTTTTGCCTGCTGTAGATTGACAGTCAATTTGGCCGTTTTGCCTGGCTGGACCCATAAAGTCTCTATCTTTCCCGTCACAAAAGGGGTCGCGATCTCCAGCTTCGCTGGTTGAGTTGAAACGTAAAGCTGACCACCTTCGACCGATGCATGTCCAAGCAATGCGATTTTCCATGCACGCGTTTCAGCGCCTCCTGCGGCATTTAGCTGGTAAAAAACGTTGGTCCCGCCCTTCGGGATGGTCGCTTCGGACTGAGAGCTAATCCCTGGCGGATTCCAAAGCATCCGGATCTCGATTGGCTCATCAAACCCAGCCACTTTCTCCGCCACAATTTCCAACCGCATCGAACCGGCTTGCACCAGGGGCACCTGCGGTTCGACTACGCGCAATTTGAATGGTGCTTCTTTGGTAACGGCCACGCACAGTTTGTCCACTGAGGTGCTGTAATAGTTCGCGTTATTAGGCGGGCCTTGCACCAACTCAATGTCCTGTCGAAAATTTCCGACAACAGCTTTGTTGTCGTTGGTTCCTATCGCCGTCAAATCCAGCAACTTGCCGGTGATGGGAGCATCCGCTGTGGCTTCAAATACCAGCGGCATCGCATCAATATTGGCGGCCATCCGTTCGGCCAGAAGCGTTACACCGGTGGGCAAGCCCTCGGCAGCAAAATTCAGTTCACCTCCGAAATTGACTCGTTTTGCGGAGATGAGAGTCGCAAAGCGATTCCCCCGAGGCACGGAGATGAATTGACGAGATTGGGTGTCGTTCCGTGACACTTCAGGAATTTTCAAAGTGAGCTGCGCAGTGACAGGAACAATCTCCAGGCGATAGACAAAATCGCGTCCTCCTCGCCCGAGGGTGTCCCGCACGCGAACAAAATAATTGGTGGTCTCGGGGGCCGTAAATTTTAGCACGCTATCGACGCCGGCCCCGTCGTCGTCCGATGCAACGGCCTGTCCTTTGGAATCGAAAAGATCCAGAATGGGGTCGAGCGGCGAACGAAGCCTGCGCGCATAGACATTCAATTCCAGCGCGACTCCTTTAGGAGCATGAAAGCGGAACCAATCTTCCTCGCCATTTGTAGAAACGATTCCATTAAGAGCAAGCGGGGGGTCCAGATCGGCAGCGGTGGAATGCTCGCGGTCCTGATTTGGGGGACGCTCCAAAACATTGGCGAATCTCGAAACCCGAATCCAATTGGGTGTGGGTGCTGAAAGACTTTCGAGTTCGGGAAATACGCCTAATTTATCTCGAGGAGAATCAGGCAGTTTTAATTTATTGGTAAACGCCCCCGTCGCTTCGCTCTCATAAGTCAAAGTCAGTTCCTCGCCGGCTTTGCCACCGGCAGGATAGGTCATTGGCGGTCTTGGAAAACTTCCGATGTGAAGTCGATAATGTGAGTTATCATTCCCTCCATAGGTGCTCTCGCGAAGTTGAATGAGATAAGCTCCGTCATGAGGCACCAAAAGGCTAATAAAGGGATCCTGCATTCCAAGCCACGTGTCATCCGAGTCGGCCAGCACGGTCTTGTTAGTCTCCATCAACGTCAATCTGGAATCGAAAACAGCACGCCCCAGCCGGATACCTTCCACCTCTGCTGAAAGCTGCTGCCCCTTCTTAGCTTCCACAAGAAAACAATCCACATCTTCACTGGTGACTACACCTGTGACTGTCGTGTTCAGTGCGATTTTTTGAGCATTGGTCAATTGATTGTTCGGCTCGGTTTCCGCGACCACAGGAAACGGTCCGGCGAAAAATGTGCGCAGTTCCGAAAGCCCTCCTTTGGTTCGAACACGCAGATGGTACTCACCCAACTTGCAATCCGATGAGAGCTTAACTTGCGCTTTGATTACTTTGTTCGTTACTAAGTTGAGTTTAATGACCTGAAGGCCCGGCTCGTAGCAGATGACCTCCTCAGCATCCTGAAGTCTGTCCCCATTGAGGCTTATTTCCAACTCAGTTCCTCTTTGACCTCCGGATGGGGTGATGGAAGCGAGATTTGGAGCAACTGCTTGCGCCGATTCCACCACAAGCAAGTGCGTCAAAAAGAACCCGATAATTAGCCACCAGCACCGGTCACCCCTGGCACAGAGCGGAAAAAGGAAAGACCTTGCTCTCCGGGTATCAACGGCTGGAACGTTCAGGCGCATATTCCGAGCCATTGTTGATCCTGCATCTGGGGTGGCTTACGTGTCTATGCCAGCAACCCCTTAACGACTTCACCGTCCTTTACGATCTTAACGGGTCGGGAGCCGGCCATTAAATTTTTTTCGTAATCGATCCCCAGCAAATGATAAATCGTCGCAGCGTAATCCTGAACATCCAATGGTTCACTATCCGGCTCGCTCCCCGTTGGATCGGTTGCGCCATAGACACAGCCTTTCTTTATGCCTCCGCCAGCCATGACGATGCTGAATACTTTTGGATAATGATCGCGTCCGGCGGTCCCGTTGATCTTTGGGCTGCGCCCGAATTCGGTGGTCAGCAGTACCAATGTGGAATCGAGCATGCCTTTTTTATCCAGGTCCCGGATCAAAGCCGCAAACGCTTTGTCAAAATTCGGCATCTGGTTCGCGAAACCATTGCGAATATTGTCGTGATGATCCCATCCGCCATAAGTTAAAGATACAAAGCGAACACCCGATTCCACCAACCTGCGCGCCAGAAGCATTCGCTGACCCGCGGCATTGCGTCCGTATTTATCTCGCAATTCCTTCGCTTCCTGATTCAAGTCGAAGGCCGCGCGGGCTTTGTCGGAGCTGATCATTGCGTACGCTCGTTGATAGAATGAATCCATCCCATCGAGCGCATCGGATTTTTCCAGGGCACTGAAGTGTTCATCCACGACCGCGCGCATTTCACGGCGGCGGGCAAAATGTTTTTCATCTACCCCCGCGGGAAGATTTAGATCGCGGACTTTAAAGCCGTTATTGGCGGGATCAGCGCCGAGGCTGAATGGCCCATAAGCCGATCCGAGATAACCGGTTCCCGCAAAAGTGTTCGGCTGGCTGGGAATGCAAACATAGGGCGGCAAATTATTCCGGGACCCCAATTCGTGGGACACGATGCTGCCGATGCTGGGGTATTGCACCGCCGGGCTTGGCCTCCAGCCGGTGAACATGTTGTGCGTTCCTCGATCATGGTCAGCCTCGCCATGAGTCATGGCCCGAACAACGCAAATCTTATCGGCAATTTCAGCCGTCTGCTTGAGATGCTCGCTAAAATACACTCCCCCAATCTTCGTCTTCACTTTATCCAGCGGACCACGATATTCGATGGGCGCAAGCAGTTTGGGATCGAACGATTCCTGGGCAGCAATGCCACCCGGCATAAAGATATTGATGACGGATTGAGCTCGGGCTTTTGCCGCAGATTGCGCTTGAAGCTTAAATAAGTTTCCCAGACTCAATCCCACACTGCCAACAAGACCTACGAAAAGAAACTCGCGGCGATTCGGCCTCCAAATATGATCCGGGCTGTTGCAAAAATGACGGTCATGCGCATTCATAAAAATTCCAAACCCTGTTTACACTAGCACAATCAATTAAGAGGGCTCAAATAAATATAAGGGACCAAGGAAGGATCTGTCTCATTCCATGGTAAACAGTGACTGATCTACGAAGTCCTATCTCCGGGTTTTGGGTGGAATTGCGCAGTCTGATCGGGCCCGAATGAGAATAGCGGATAGCGAATAGCGGATAACAAATTGTGAATGGCGAACTCAGGTTCATGGTTTTAATAATATTCTGAATTGTGAGCCCGCATTGAACCGTCCCTCACCCTTATCCTCTCCCATCGGATGGGAGAGGGGGGAGACGTTAGTCTCATGCTTGTGCTGGGTTGGTTTAATTTAGCCGGAACGATGCAGTTAAAATTGAACAGGAGATAACAGGAGAATTGCGGTCAGATAGCTGGAATTTTCTCGGAACTCACGGATTAGTGACTGGGTACCGCAGGGCCTAAATACTGCATTCATGGCTCCCAATCTCTGTTTTCTCCGTTATCTCCTGTTCGTCTTCTGAATCGTTCCGGCTTAGTTTATGCTGGGTTGGTTTAATTTGGTTTAATTTAGCCGGTATTGGTGGTGGGCTTTTTCACATAAGATTGAGTTCGCGTTCGATTTTGGCGAGAGTCTCCGGGGAGAGACCTTTATCTTTATCGGGAAAGAGTTTTTCGCGGATATCATGGCGTTCCACCCATTCCCAAAAGTCTTTTTCTCGTTGCTGATGGGTATTTGATTTTTCGAGAGCGAGCCATTGGTGATCGATGGCCAAGCGTTCGGAATCAAAATCGCCGCGGCGCAGACGATAGATGGCTGCGCAAAGCTCGCGGAGTCTGGACCATTTGATTTGTGGATCCGTTTCGGCAGCAATAACGACCCGAGCTGTCGCGGCAAGCTGTATGGCGACCCAATGAGCGAGCTGTGCGGTAAATTTATCTTTCAACGACTTATCGGCTAAGATTTCGTCATCGTTGAGGTTGTGAACAATTTCCAGAACTTCCTGGCGCGCCAGCCAGTCGCGAAAGCCTCCGTTTTTCCATTCAGTGAGGTTGACGGAGTTTATGGGTCGTCCCGAAAACTCTGATGTAAGAATTGAAAGGACTTCAGGGAGACTGTTGAGCCTGGGCACAAGAACTTTGGCTTTTTCGCCGTCCAAGAGGCGATGGTTTAGTTGATCTCGAATTTGGTGGGGCAGGCGAGCGATTTTTCCGGTGCGAGTCATGGAATTGGGGAGTTTTTTTAATGGTTGAAATAGCGGATAGCGAATACTGAATAGAAAAGCTTGGGCTGGTTGAAATAGCAGATTGCAATAAGTGAATAGAAAAGCTTGGGGGTAGGGAAACAAATGGATGATTGTTGCTCTTGATATCCGGGGAAATGTCAAAATTCGGAGAGCGGGTTGTTGGAAAGTGGCTATTATCAGGGAGTTTTGTGGAATTGACAGTGTCAGAGAAGTGTCAAACTTGAAGGGTGGCCGTTTTGGTAGCAAGCTGAGGAGACGAGGATTAGGAATATTTGCCCGAAATCTCTGTTTGTACAGTTTTTATCCGTATTCACGTTTTGGCATTCGGGAATTTTTTACGCACGTGTGATGAACGAACTGGTTGCCAGAAACTACTCAAATGGATTGATTCATGAGGACCAGAAACCGGACGAGAACGATGGATTCGCTCGATTACGATTTGCTTGTCCAGCTGTTCTCCTGCTACTGTTCGCCCCCGCGATTTAAATTGTATGAGTGTTCTTATTGTTGGCTCAACTGCGCTGGACTCGATCAAGACTCCTAAAGCTGAAAATCCACGCTTGCTTGGGGGGTCAGCCAGCCATGCGGCGGTAGCGGCCAGTTATTTTAGCCCCGTCAAACTGATTGGAGTAGTGGGCGACGATTTCCCCAAACGCTACCTCAAACTTTACCAGCGTCACCGTATTGATGTGCAGGGCCTGCAAATAATGCCGGGCAAAACGTTTCACTGGTCAGGTGAATACGAGGCGAATATGAACAATCGCCGAACCTTGCTCACCGAACTGGGTGTCTTCGAAACTTTCACCCCAACCTTGCCCGCTTCGCATCAAAGCTCCCCGTTCGTGTTGCTCGCAAACATTGCGCCTTCTCTTCAGCATCATGTGCTCAATCAAATGCAGCGGCCCAAATTTGTAGTCGCCGATACAATGGATTTGTGGCTGAACATCGCGCTAACTGATCTCTTGAAACTTCTCAAACGATTGGACGGGTTCGTTCTCAATGACAGCGAAGCGCATCAGTTAACCACGGAAGACAATGTCTTTGCGGCTTTGAAGAAGATTCACAAACTGGGTCCCAAATACGTGATCATCAAAAAAGGATCCCACGGCTCGATCTTGTCTGGGCCGCGTGGTTTCTTCATTTGTCCCGCCTATCCATTGCACAAGGTGATCGATCCGACGGGGGCTGGGGATTCCTTCGTGGGCGGGATGATGGGTTATCTTGCGACCGCTAAAGGGGATATCGACGACAAAATGCGACGCTCCATGATCTATGGGAGCGTCGTGGCTTCCTTTTGCTGCGAAGGCTTTGGGTTGACACGCACGACCAAAATCAAACGCTCACAAATCGATCAGCGGGTGAGGGAATTGGAAAAACTTACGAGATTTTAAGTGATCAAATCGTAAACTCCGACTGGTGCCTCTGATATTCCTTCTTGCTCATTATTTTCACATTGGCTTCTTCCTGAACAACCAATGAGTGAGGGGGAACGCTGTTGGTGAGAAATACATTTGCGCCAATCGTACTGCCCTCGCCGATCTCCGTGTCTCCACCCATGATTGTGGCGCCTGCATAGAGTGTTACGCTATCCCCGATCGTGGGATGCCGCTTTAGTCCCCTGAGCAGCTGGCCTGCTGCGAGCGATTTCGCCACCAAACCGACGCCCTGGTACATCTTTACATGATCCCCAACAATGCTGGTCTCGCCGATGACTGTGCCGGTGCAGTGGTCCACAAAGAAATGAGTCCCAATCTGCGCGCCCGGGTGCAAATCCATCCCCGAGCGGCCATGAGCCCACTCGGTCATAATGCGAGGGATGAGCGGGATTTTGTTGAGATAAAGTTCATGTGCCATCCTTTGAACGGCGATGGTCTCGATGCATGGATAAGCAACGATCACCTCTTCTTTACTCAAAGCGGCCGGGTCACCATTGAAGGCAGCCTCTACGTCCGTTTGCAACAACTCACGCAAACGCGGCAAGCTATCGAGGAAATCCATTGTATAGCTGTGAGCTATCGGGCGCAGATCCTTTTTCGGCAACTCGGGCGGAGGATTATATTCGAGACTTTTGCGGATTTCGTCTTCCAGCCTGCCCAGGACCGAATCCAGCAGTGTGGCCGTCTCAACCTTAATCTCCGAAGAGTGAACCAATTTCTCTCCGAAAAACCCGGGGAAGAGCAATCGTAGCAGATCAACCGTAACGTCAGCGATGGCTTGTTTGGATGGTAAATTCTTTCCATCCAGGTGGTTGATCCCGCCGACCCGCGCATAAGAGGCCACCAGCCGTTCAGTAAGTTGGGTTACCGTTAACTGCACAGGTCATATTATTCCGCAGAAAAGACTGTAAGGCAAGCGAAGGACCGTGGAGTCCATCTTCGTCGCTGAAAGACTTGATGAAACAATATGTCTTTTCGCGGTTTTCGGGTCGTACTTTTCGACTTAGAAAAAGCCCATCTGCTGTTTGATGTAGATAAAATGCCAACTTACTTCTTGACATGCGTAGATGAACTGCTCAGGGTCAAAATGAACTTAACCCGAAAGGCCACCATGAAAGCAAATCTATTGCTGTCGTCTCTTTGTTTAGTCCTATCCGCCGCGAACTGTTTTGCCAGTGATCCTGTAACATATCATGCCGAGTACAGTCTCATCGCAAACCCTTTGGACAATGGTTTGGGCAATCATCTCAACGACATCATTAACAATAACGTCGTCCCGCCTCTGCCGGACGGCTGCTGTTTGAGCAAATGGGTCAACGGCACTGCTGTCCCCACGTGGGAGCAATCCGTTTATAACCTGGCTCTAAACAAATGGATCCCCAACAACACTCTCTCGCCAGGTGAAGGCGCTTGGCTATATAACCCATCGGGCGCCGGCACAGCCTATGTAATCACTTATAATGGCAGCAACCTGGGTCAGCGCAGCACCGCAGTCTCCTATACATCCGGAAACCCCTATTTGTTTGGTGCCCAGGGAGATTCTCCAAATTGTGTAGATTATGCCGGCCTGACCGGTGGAAATATTCCGGCTAACCTTACCAAAGTATACTCCTGGGACGAATTCAGTGGCTATCACATTTCTACGTATTTCGCGGCAAGTAGTTCTTGGGTCGGAGGCGCTCCAAGCATCTGTATCGGACACTCGGTTTGGATTGTATATCCCGGTAGCACTGGAGTTCCCTCGCTTCCTGCTTGCTCGCCATGCCCACCACCCATTAATGACGAGTGCTCTGCCGCGATCCAAGTCTTTGCAGGCCCTTGTGCCGCTGCCGGTACTACAGTGTGTGCTACACCCTCGGTTTCCGGCTCAATTCCCGCTCCCTGTGGCTTGTCCGCCGCTGCACCCGATGTATGGTACTATTTCAAACCGGTGTGCGATGGGGTTGTCACAATCGACACTATTGGCCTGTGCCTCGGCCAATCAGCTGCATTTGACACGGTACTGTCTGTTTACACAGGAGCCTGCGGCTCACTGGTGACGGTCGCTTGCAACAACGATGCGGGAGGCGTCTGCAACCCACAGTCCCGCGTGACATTCACTGGAAATCACCTACTTACCTATTACATTCGCGTCGCGGGCAAAGTAGTCGCCAGCGGAGAATTCCGTCTGAATATCATCGCTCCTGCCGCTCCGCCGAGCAATGACGACTGCGCCGGTGCGATCGCGCTTACGAGCGGCTCGCCGGCTGCCTTGGGCAGTACCGAGTGCGCCACGCCTTCACCCAGCGGCTCGATCCCGGTTCCTTGCGGCAGTTCAGTGAATTCGCGGGACCTGTGGTATACTTTCACCCCAACATGCACCGGGCCAGTCACGATCGATACGTGTGGCAACCTTCCCTGTCCCTTGCCGCCTGGGACCTTTGATACGGTGTTGTCTGTTTACACCGGCGTGTGTGGGTCGCTAACCACCGTCGCCTGTAACAACAATGGCGGGGCCGGTTGTGGGAATCGTTCTCGCGTAACGTTCACCGGGAACGCTTTGGTGACTTATTATATCCGGGTAGCGGGGGCCGGTGCGGCAGTACGCGGCCGCTTCCGCCTCAATATCAGCTCGCCTTCCCCCACAGTACCACTCAATGATTTGTGTTCCTCTGCCACCCCGATCGGCAATGGCACACACGCCTTCAACACTTGCCTGGCAACTCCCGACTCAACCCCAACTGGCTGCCAGCCCAATAATGATGTCTGGTTCCTTTATACCCCTACTTGTAACGGCACGGTGTGGATCAATACCTGTAACAGTAGTTTTGATACGATGTTGGCAGTGTACTCTGGTCTGACTGGAACACCGGCCACCGATTGCAACACCCTGACCTATATCGACTGCAATGACAACGCGTCCACTGGTCCTTGCGGCTCTCCGAATTCGTTCTTGACGGTCCCTGTCACCGCCAGCACGCCCTATTACATCCGCGTGGGCGGAGCAGCGGGCGCGACCGGGGCTGGTAAACTGAACGTTCAAGGACCTTTCCCTCCGGTGCCAACGTGCTCAGCCCCGAGCGGACCTTTATTTACCCGAGTATTCAAAATTATGGGACCGGGGAATGGAACTCATTGGTCCTGGTCCATCGGCATTCCCTGCTGTGTGAACATCGAGGACATCGACGTTACTGGAGTCACCACGTCGAATCCTGATGTGTTGGCCCAGACCTTCGCTACCAGCATCAATAATGCTTGTCCTCTGGGCCGCGTTGTGGCGGTCGCTTATAACATTACGGCCAACCCGGGCTTATTGGGGGTCACCGTAAGTAGCTGCAGCAGTTCGGCAACGCCTTTCATCTTCCGAGTCGGAATACCGTTCGCCGCCCAGTCAGACCAATGTGTAGTAGCGAGTGGCAACAACCTGCCAACATCCGGGGCGTGCTCCTTCAATCCAGAGATTATTGAGCTGCCGCTTTCTGGAAATGATTTCAATACTAATAGCCTGGATGATGCTCTTGATATTATGAACGGCGCGAGCGCCGATCTGAACCTCAACGGGATTCCCGACGAAGTCGAGCCGTGTGTGGGCTTGCAACTGGCCACCGTTCCTGAATCTCAGATAGTCGAACTGGGCACAAACGTCACGTTCAGCGTCTCTGCCACTGGGACCGAGCCATTGTCCTATCAATGGAATCTGGCTGAGATTGCACTGGTCGACGGCGGAAATATCTCCGGCGCAAACAGCAACGTTTTGAGCATCCAAAATATCTCGTTGGCTGACCTGGGTGATTACACCGTCACCATTACTAATGCGTGCGACAGTGTCACTACGTTGCCAGTCACTCTATCACAAAAAACCGCGGGTCCCCCCATTCTTCGTCCCGCTCTCATCGATGGCAACTTCGGGTTCGCTTTCAATGGAGAGATGGAAGTGGTTTACGTTATCGAATACACTGATGATCTGGCTAGCACATCGTGGACCGAGTTGGAGACGGTGACGGGCTATGGACAAGAAGTTGAGATAACCGATTCCGCCCCGCTGCCTTCGGCGCGGTTCTACCGTGTTCGTCCGCTTCCGTAGAAAGGAAGCCGTTCGCAAAGGGTAAGGCGACTGCTGATCGAGTGCGCCGGAATACGGCGCACTTCCCACAGAGCGAGAATTCGCGAGGTTCCGAATGCGACGGAGGGCGCCCGGACGAGGCATCACTACTGGAAATCCGCGATACAACAGGCCGGAGACCTGCGCTACGAGACGGCATCACGCCGTCCTCAATTTCCTGGACACAGTCGCGGTCGGTCTCGGGATTCCGCCGGGCCGTGGAACTCGTGATTCCGTGCATGGTCCGACGATAGGCTTAGGACTTTAGTCGTATCTTTTATCAGGGGGTTTTGGATTGTTCTGCGACCGAGGTCGGATTGTGGCTTTCGGCACGCGCGTGTTAGCTACGACGAATGCTTAAGTTAGCAAACACGATTCTGACGTCGGATGGCCCGCTTCACTTGGTCACAAGGACCGGAACGGATTTCCTTTCCCGTGTGTGGACTCGATTCTTACGGCATCAAGGAATGCCGAAAGCGCGGCAGGCCATCCCACGTCAGCGTGTTTCAATCCCGAATCAACCTCTAACTGGAAATCGAATGAAAATGAAAACATCCTTCACACTCGTAACCGCGTTCGCTTTTGCAACGCTTCTAATACATCAAACAGCGCGAGCCGGCTCGCATACCTGGAGTGGCGTCAACGGCGTTTACTTCAACAATGCCTCGAACTGGTCTTATGGCGGTGCACCTACAAACGGCGAACAGAACGTGTACCTATACTTCCCCGGAGGGGCCACGCATTACATTTGCCAGAACAATATTTCCAACCTGGTCGTAAATGGAATTGGTTTTTCCGGTGACAACTATTCCATTTACGGGAGCAACATCACCTTTGCGGCGGGTGCATCGATTACCGACAGTGGCAGCCTGAATGGCTTCGGCAACCGACTTGTTTTGAACAGTAATATCACGGTGAATGTCTCCGCCGGCCAGACGCTATATATAAACGGCGTAATCTCAGGTCCGGGAGGGCTCACCATGACCGGCCCGGGCACTGTGCGATTCAACGGAACAGACAAGAACACTTACACCGGCACCACCTATGTCAACAGCGGCACGTTTATTATGAGCCGTGGAAGTGGTGTGGACGATTCCATCGCCGGTCCGCTTGTGGTTGGCACTGCGATCGGTTCGCCTGGCACCGCTATCGCGAAACTGGAGTCGGGCAACCAAATCGGAGACATTTTTCCGGTGACCGTAAATTTTACCGGGGTACTGGATGCCAATGGCAACATAGACTGGATTGGAGGTTTGGTGATGGCAGGAGGCACAGTTCAAACCGGCGCGGGCAAGTTCGGTTTGCTGGGAGATGTCACCGTCCAACAGGGTGCGTCCACCATCGAGGGAAACCTGGCGCTCTATAATGCCACCAATTGCACGTTAACGGCAGCCCCTGGCGGCGCACTGACGATCGATGCGGCAATTAGCGCGTTCAACAACAATATTGGAATTATCAAGACAGGCGCTGGAAGCGTTGGTTTCTATGGATCAAATTCGTTCGGAGGGCTGGTTATGGTCAAACAAGGCTATTTGAACTTGGATAATCCCCACGCTTTGGGGCAGTCGAGCGAATTAATCGTGACCAATATCGGTATCGTGCAACTGTGGGATGCAGCCATTACAAACGTGCTGGCCATACTCTCAGGGAACGGCAATGGCAACGGCGCATTGCGCGCGTTCGGCACAAGTATTTGGAGCGGCGCGATTCAGCTCGCTGGCAACTCCGGAATTCAACCCCTGGCAACGAACGATCTGCTGACGATTGACGGCGCGATCATGGGCCCCGGCCATCTTACGAAACTAGGCGCAGGCAGGCTGGTCATGGCTGGTGATTCGGCCAACACGTACCAGGGCAGAACCTTTGTCAACGGAGGCGTGCTCCAGCTAAGCAAAACCAACGCGATCGCCATTCCATCCACTCTGGAAATAGGTGATAATACGAATGCGGCGAACAGTCACATCGTCCGCTTGACTCGTCCGAATCAAATTGCCGACATGGCAGACGTCACGATTAACGCTTCGGGGTTCCTCGACTTAGGTTCGGTTTTTGGTTGCTCGGATACCATCGGTTCACTGGCCGGGACGGGAAATATTTCTTTAGGCTGGAATAAGCTGGCTTCCGGAACCAACGGAGCGACCACTACTTATTACGGTATCATGACGGGCGTTCCCTCATCGGTTTTCGAAAAGCAAGGCAGCGGGGAATTGTTCTTAAACGGGGACTGCTCGAGCTTCCTCGGCTCGACTTACGTAAACGCCGGCACGCTTTCTGTAAACGGCTTGCTGGGCAATGGTTTGGTGCACGTCTATTCGGGCGCAGTGCTCGCTGGCGTTGGTTACGCTGGCCCAATCTCCGCGTTGAGCGGGAAAGTTACTCCTGGTAACAGCCCAGGCTTGCTCAGCAGCGCGAACTTCACATTAGGCAGTTCAACGACTCTCGAAATTGAATTGGCGGGCGATAGTGCCGGATTCGATTACGACCAGGTTAGCGTGATTGGAAGTGTGGACCTTGGCGGGGCGAGCCTGAACGTGCAACTCAGCTACCCCAGCGCAGTAAGCAATCAGTTTCTCATCATCAAAAATGATGGAAACGATGCAGTGAATGGCACTTTCAATGGCTTGCCGGAGGGCGCCACCTTTTATGCCAACGGCGCGAAGTTCCAAATCACTTATAAGGGCTGGGATGGCAATGACGTTGTCCTGACTCAAATTGGTTTGCCGCAACCATCAACCATCGGCGGTATAACTCCCGTTGGAAACGGTGACATGAAGATTTCGGGAACTGGGAATCCGGGGATGGTGTATGGCCTCGAGGCCAACGACGATCTTAACACCACGAATTGGATCAACATTGGAATCGCACAGGCCAACCAACTTGGAGAAGTTGAGTTTATCGACACTGACGCGCGGAACCACGCCACGCGTTTCTACCGGTTCAAAGCCAAGTAATTCAAGAAAACTAAAGTCTATCTTCCCTACCAAGCCATGATAACTCTTCCTCATCAGCAAGTTCGTTATCATGGCCGTGGGGCGGCTGCGGGTAGCAGTGAACGCTCAACCCGTACCTGCCCGAATTGGAGGATTGCCATTTAGTTCATCCCGGAGCCATGCGATTGTTGCAGATTGTTTGAAGGATTTCAGCGACGAGGCGCGTGTTGTAGGCGTAAGCTTAAAACTAATCCAAGAATCAATGCGCATGAAAATAATTGAATCCGGCAAAAAGGCATCGGTGATGGCAACCCTTGTTATTGTCCTTGCATCGTCGTTGCTCACGTTGCCAGGTCAAGAAACGAAAGCCTCTCGTCAAACGGCGGAACCGTCCGCTGAGACAAGCTCGCGAGGATATGATTTCGAAATAAATAACGGTCTCTTAACCCGCGGTGGTTCGACTTCTGGCAAACCCGAGGCGACACTTGGCAATGTGATCGATGCCGTGCGGCAAAGATATCCGGATGCGAATATTGTGATGTCCCCGGGACTCGCCCGGGTAAGGGTCTCGGACCTCAAGCTGCGCGCCAGGAGTATCTGGGAGGAATTGGAAGCCATCAGGGTGGCCAGCGGCGGGAGATTCGAATGGTCCGGACCCGCATCTCCGGTTTTTGGCCGGATGGGCTCCCCGGATCCCAGCAAATTTGCCGCAGAATCCGCACTCGAGCCAGCCGGTCTGCCACGCAACAATGGCCTCTTTACGTTGCGTGAAGCGGTCACACCCGAACGAGAACGTTCGATTGAAGCATTCAACATAGGACCATATCTTCAGCATGCGGAGACTCAAGACGGACCGGAGATACGTGAAAAACGTTTGGCCGAGGTGGAGATGATGATCGTCGAAACTATAGGAGCGCTTCATGATGAAGAGGCTGAAAAGCCTCGGTTCCAATTTCATGCTGGTGCTAACCTCCTGGTCGTGATTGGCTCGCATGAAGCAGTAGCGGTGGCTCGGAAAATAGTGAATGCGCTGCCTGGCCAGGCGAATTTTCCGGGGGCAGAAAATACGGACATGGTCGGAGAGCCAATGAGTCCGGTTGAAATGAACAACGCTTTAAGGCGTCGCTATGGAATGTCATCACATTCCCCGGAAACCGAGGCGTTTCGGAAACGCTATGGACTGGACCGCACCCCCCCGTCGGCGGGCCAACCGCAAAGCCCGGGTGCTGGTCCGAACCCTTGAGAATGAACCTCTCGGTTAATCCCATCGCCACTGCCTTGCTTTCCGTTCGATTACCCGGAAATCAATCCGTGGAAATAATTTCCAGGCTTGAATCTGCTCCTGGTAATATTGAATCGCTAACGCACAGGCTAGCCGCGGGAGATGAGAAAGCATTTGTCGAGTTCCACCAGGAATATTTCGATCGGCTCTACCAGTTTCTATTGGTGATTACTCAAGGCCGTGAAGATGAAGCCAAGGAAGCGCTTCAACAAACGCTTCTGCGTGTGGTCCGTTATGTTCGTCCATTTAACTGCGAAGAGACTTTTTGGTGTTGGCTCAAAGGCGTGAGTCGCAGCGTTGCCCGCGATGCAGGACGTAAGGAACGTCGATACTGGGGGCTCCTGAATCGATTTTCCCTGTCCAAGCCCACCACTACCAACACTGTCCCAGATCCCGAGCAAAGCCTTCGGGCAGAGCTGGATGACTGCCTGTGTGAGCTTGTACCGGAAGATCGTCTGTTGCTGGTGAGCAAATATATCGAAGGAGCGACTGTTAAAGAATTATCGTTGCAAACAGGTTTGACGGAAAAAGCAATTGAATCGCGGCTGCTGCGCCTCCGTCGGCGCCTTCGTGAAACTCTTTTGAGAAGGCTGAATTCATTATGACACACCGTGACCAGAATCAGCTTCTGCGCGAAATTCTCTCCGGAAACGAAGTTTTAGATTTCCGCCGTGCTTCTCTGGATAAGGGGTTGATCATGATTCAAACTCAGCGCAAGCGCCGGAAAATGGCTCGCGCTCTGGCACTCACATGCTTGGCGCTGCTATTTCCGACGGCATTCCTTTTAATTGAACGCTCTAGCTGGCATCAGCCTCAAGAAACAGCTCTTCGGTCTCCACAGATCGGAACTGTTGTTCGTCCACACCACAATTTAGAGATGAAATATATCAGCGACGAAGAACTGTTTAAGTTGTTTCCTGGCCGATCGATAGCACTGATTGGAAAGCCAGGAGAACAGGAATTGATTTTTCTGGATAAACAGTCGGAGGCTGTCCAGTGATGGCTTTTAGCTTCCTTGGAGGAGTTTACTCTTTCCTGGAATGGTGTTTAGGATCGCGCGCAGAACGAGTTCACCGTGTTGCCGAAAGGGCCTGCAAGATAGCTTCCGAGACCTGGCCTACACCGATCTGCGTCATGCAACGCAGGTCGATAGGACATGTGCGGCGAAAACAAGGCGAACAAGGAACGTTTGCATTGAGCAAAACATGGCGCGAATCGCCGGGAAGTCCCGGGCCTGTCAGTTCCGGGGACGTGCTTCCAAATGGCACCACAACTCGAGTGCCAAGAGCCGCCGCCACGTGCATCGGGCCACTATCATTTGTCAGCAATACACGGCAAAGTTTTAGTAATGCCATCAGCTCACGGAGAGTGGTTTTGCCGGCAACATTGACCACATTACCACCGGCACAAACGGCAATTTCCTCGCACAGGCCCATGTCCTCAGGCCCACCAAAAGCAATCCAGCGACAGTCTTTGACTCTGGTAGATATTTCACGAATGGTTGCGGCAAAATTCTCGGCAGGCCATCGTTTGGCGGGTCCATATGCAGCAGAGGGGTTCATACCCAGCCACAGTGAGGGCGTAGAATCTGAGAGCCATCTGGTTTGGACTTTTCGAAGTTCGTCATCTCCTACTTCAAGAAGCGGCGATAGGGGTTGGGAATTGGCACCCAACGCACCCACTAACGCCAGGTAAACCTGAGTATGATGCAAGCGGTGAGAAGAATCTTCTTTGCTGCGTGTAAGAGGGCCTGAAACTGATGAGGGACTCGGTGCGCTAATCAAATTCCTGATTTCCCGCGTCGTTCGCTTCCTCATATCTGTGTGCGTGACACAAACAGCTCGTGTGAGTAACCAGTTTCTCCATGGCCGGGCATAACCGACACGTTCAGGAATCTTCGCCCGCCAAACCTCTAAAGCGGACCGTGGTGAGTTGGGAAAAATTACCCCGAGAGAGAAATTGCTCGAGCGCAGGCGTTGTCCGATCGACCAGGGGCTTTCACCGGTGTTAAATGTCAGGACCTCGTCTATAGCGGGGAATCTCAACCATAACTCCGCCAGCTTTTCGTGGGTGAGAAGAGCAATGTGAGCCTTGGGAAAAAATTCACGCAAGCGCTGCAAAGCGGGGGTGGTCATGACTGCATCGCCAAGCCAGTTCACACCACGTACCAGAATCCGTGACCGGATGGAGGAATCTAACATCGGGTTTCTCGATTTACGCAAACAGTTCTACTGGCTGGATTGCTGCTGCCCAGGCATTCCCGAGCTGGTCAGCGCGGTTTTCTCAGCAAGGCCGCTTGTCGTCCGGCCAATTTGCCGGATTTGTTTCCAACGTTTGTGCACCCAAAACCAATTGGCAGGATCGCGCCGCACCGCCTGTTCGAAGGCGCGATTCACCTCCCTCATGATATCGGCCGTGGAGCGAGCGCGGCCATTTTCTCGAGTTGCAATTGGCTCACCAGCTTCGAGGCGCCAGCGGCCCAAGCCGACACGGAAACAAAAGCCCGTATACAAGGGACAATCGTAACGCAGAGCAAAGAGGGCTGGCGCAGCGGAGGTCGAACAGGTGTGCCCAAGGAAGGGCAAACGCAACCCATTTTTCCCTGCGTGTTGATCAGCAAGAAGGCCGAGCAGAATCCCAGGCTGATTCATGGTCGCCTTTAACTGAGACGCTTCGAAACGCCTCTCAAAAAACTTACATCCTGAACTGTCGCGGAGCGCCTGTAACAAATCATTTAGAACCGCCTGGCGCAGGCCGCGATACGTTGTGACACATTGATATCCTGAGATAAACGAACCAAAGCGCGCATATAGTTCAAAGTTTCCGAAATGGCCAATGGCAAAGACAAGACTTCGTGGCTTTGGTTCGGCGGGCAGGTCGCACAACTCCCGCGGCACTACTAACTCTATATGGCGACGCAGTTGCTCGGAACTCATTGCCATGGTTTTAATTGCGCAGGCATAATTTTCCCCGATGCGCCGAAAATTTTCTTGAGCCAGGGCGTAAATCTCGGCTGGAGTCTTTTCCTGGCCGAAACACATTCCCAGGTTTGCCAAAGCAACACGGCGATGCCGCCGATCAAAAATAAAAGCCAATGCCCCGCTTACACGGCCAATGCGCGCAACCAGCGACAAAGGCAAGCTTTGGAGCAAGGCTATTCCTCCGCGCGCTAATAAATGAAGCAAATGGTCCATGCTATTTAGGTCATCGAAAACAAATTTTCCGTACGCAATCCTGAAAATCGTTTGCGCCGCTCAAGATTTTAATCTCAACGCGCATGAAATAAATGGGCAAGTCGCGGCGATCAATTTTAGGAAAGCGCACCGCATCTTTTTGGGTGGTAATAATCAGTTGGGCTTGTCGTTTCTTGCTGCGATTGATGGCATTGATCACTTCCTGCTGGGTAAACCGATGGTGATCAGCAAAGCGTTTGGAATACACAAGTTCCGCGCCCTGCTGCACCAGGCTCTGCTCAAAACTTTCCGGCTGGGCGATCCCGCTGAACGATGCCACCCGGCGGTTTTTCAACAACTCCAGTCCCGAACGTTGCCCCGTAAACACGTCTTCAAGGTAAAGCGGATGATGGATGCATTCGATAATTCCTGCGGTGGGATTAAATTTCTCGATGCGCCGACGCAATTCGTCGGTATTGCCATCACTCTTTGTAATGAAAATCGTATTCGCGCGCGCCAGGTGTGAGGGAGGCTCGCGCAACGTCCCACGCGGCAACAGACGCTCATTACCGAAAGGTTGCTGTCGATCGACCAACACAATATCCAAACGGCGGCCCTGCAATTTCCAATACTGAAAACCATCATCCAGTAACAGCGTATCGCACCCGAATTTTTCAATCGCATAGCGGCCACTCTTGACACGATCCTTGTCTACCAGCACCACGACGTCTTTTAGGTTCGAAGCCAGCATGTACGGCTCGTCCCCTGCCATTTCCGAATCCAGCAACAGCGATTTGCCATCCGATACCACGCGCGGAGGCGTCGTATCATCGCGGAGAAGTATCTTATTTAGAAGCCATTCATGAAACGGCCTCGGCCTGGAGCGGTAACCACGTGAGAGAATGGCGATATTTCTTCCTTGATCGCGCAAAACGCGCGCGAACTTTTCGACTACAGGTGTTTTGCCAGTGCCGCCAACGGTCAAATTCCCTATGGCGATGACTTGAACACCCAGCGTCGAATCGCGAAGAATTCGCACATTATAAAGAAATCGACGCGCTTTGATAATCAACTGAAAGAGCTTCGAGCAGACCAGGGCGAATCCGCGCACGATCTGCGCATCGGCGCCCTGCCGCTCTTCCAGAATGACCTCCAACAGGAAGGTCTCAGTATTTTCAATCGCAACCCGAAGCCTCTCACGCATCCGCCTCAGTTTGCACGGAGCAAATCAAAGAGCAAGGGGCGATAGGGTGCGGAGGCCTAAATCAGGTCTCCTCCAGGGCGTGTCACTACCCCTGCGCGACATGAAAAGCTCCAAGCACCAAGATCCAAGCTCAGCGGAGAAGCACGGTCAAACCCCGAGAGGTGGCCCGTTTATAGACCGACGTCGCTCCGGAATACCTCTTTCTTTTTGCTTTTCGGCGGCGCGATTGAAACAAATTTCGAGTGCGACAACCACATTGGATGCCCTACAGAGAGTGCTGCGTCGATCCAGGTTCGCGCCGCCGAAAAACAAAAGAAGGTCATATGCTCTTTTCTGGCTATAAACGGGCCACCCCTACGGGGTTTCAGTCTCCCGATTCGTGTCTTTAGGTTCATGTAGAGCCCCCTTCGCTTTTGCGCATGCATTAGGACAATGAACCACGTGACCTGGGAGCGCCGGCATCCCTGCCGGCGTGTTCCTCAGTCGGTTGAATGGCCGGCAGGGACGCCGGCGCTCCCAGGCGGTTCATGGAAGCCTCGACGTTTTTTGACACGCATTGAGACCATGAACCTGAGTTGGGGCTCCCCCTCTCCATCTGATGGCAGAGGTTGGGGTGACGGGGCCCCAAGCCACTACTTTTCCGATGTTGCCGCTAATTGATTCAGCAGTTCATTCCCGGCCGGCACCAAAGTAATGTCGACCTCCCCTTCAACAATCTTTTGGGCTTCGAGGATGTTGAACAAAGCGTGAAAAATCTCGGGATCACGAGCAATCTGTTGCAAACCCTCCCCTACAATTCTAGGACGCATTGCCGCGGCTTTGGCAAATTCTATCGCTGCCTGCCGCTCCGCGGTATTGGTGATGATACTGACCTGGTTTACCCCGTCCTGTTTGATGGCCGAGGTCACCTGGCGCAATCGGTTCACAACCTTTTCCTCGATCTGCTTGATCATGTTGGTGTCGCGAAAATGGACCTTTCGGATATAGATGGAACCAAGGCGGTAACCCCATTCATGTGAGCGGGGCGATACCTCCTGGCGGACAGTCTGGCTCATGGTGTGCCGGTTCTCCATCATATCGGCCAAACTCAGATTGCTAAGACAGCGGACCGTGGAATTGCTGACGTTGGCCGACAAGGAACCTCGAGGATCGGCGTTCTTGAACAGGAACGAAACCGGATCACTGATGTACATCTCATACCACATGCCGATTCCCATAGGAGCGCCTTCTTCGGAATTCACCGGTTGGCTGCGCAGATATTCCTGGTCGAGGCGCATATCGAGGACGTGGCAGCGTCCGAGCCAGCCTACCACAGGCGCTTTCCACCCCAGTTTGAACCAGAGTAGGTGCAAACCAGGTTCATCCAGAATCAGAATTACCTTCCCGAAAAGCACATACACCCGGCATTGCCGTTCCTGAACGATGGTGTAAAAACCGAATCCACGAAAAAAAACAAACAGCAATGGAACAATCAGGAACAGGCCGATAAATGTTCCCACTGAGGCCATGAAAAAATTAATCACGTGACACCTCCAGAATTGCCCGGCGAGCCTCACTGAAAAGCTTTAACCGTACGTTCCGCACATAACCAGGAAGCGCGTCGGGTCCGCTTTTTCTCAGCTCGATCAATTGATTGGCTAATGCTCTGAGCGGCTCCACTTCGGCCTCGGCCCGCAAGGTTTCGATTTCCACTGCCGTTTTGGATTGAACGAGTTTTTGATCCGCGCCCGCCTGCGCCAGACTGATGTCCGATGATACCTGATTGTAGGCCGTGTTAATAGCGGCCAACGCGGATTCCACTTCTTGTGGCGGATCAATCCCGGTGATGAGCGAGGCATCCAAAGCAATGCCGTAGCGTGCCTCGGATGATTTGCACTCCCGGTCCATGTGGTCGTTAATATCGCGCAGATTCTTCCGCAGATCATTGATCGAGACCCCAATCGCGGCGGTCGCTATCTCGGGTGTAGGAATTGGCGAGTCGGATGCTTTCAACGGGGCCGGTGGCGGCGCCTCAAAATTCGCGATGCGTTCGCGCAAAACAGAGGTGAAGTAACCCATCACATGAACGATGGGCCGTTTCACCCCAAAAATATAGGCGTACAGGTTCTTTTCAGAGACACGGTAGCGGATTTGGCCGGTTAACCCGGTGTTGAGTTGGTCCTTGGTGACCGCCTCGACGACCGTGCCCCCTTGATTTGCCGATGGCGTTTCGGGGTCGTACGCCATATTGAGCGTTTGAGTGGCAACCGATACTTTATGGACTTTTTCCCATGGCCATTTGAAATAAGGACCTCCTGGCGGGATGACGCGTACCTGGGGATAGTTGTAACGCTCTTTTTCCTCGGGACGCAATTTATCGGCGAACGGCTCGCCTGAGGTGGTGGCATCACCAAGACGGTCGGCGCGACCGAAAATGGTTTTCACAGCGCGTTCGTTTTGATCGACTGTGTAGATACCCGCGACGAGGTATCGAACCAGGAACCAGGCGACCAGGCCGATAAGCATTCCAGTGACTATTGTCATAAAGTTTTTGCTTCTACGCGAACAGTAAACGCTACGCACCAGTAGAGGAATTGGAATCGGTACGCATTTTTGTAATGGTGGAAAATCCACGAGAAGGTAAGGTTTCCAGGCTGAGTGACAATCCGGTGCTCAAGAATTCTGATTCTTCAGCAATGTGGCAATTCAACACCTGAGTGCGTTAGGCTCTTTGGCGGATTCCCCAGCTTTCAAACGGATTGGGCTTTTTACGTCCTTGTTCGCAACCCGGCTGGAGTGAACTGAACTTTCGCAAAGATTTCTCCCAAACGGAGAACGATGTGCAACGAAGGAAGCGTGATTTCAGCACTAAGACCTACAGCTTCTTTCAAAACCCATTCTTCATTAGCCTGCCGGATGAACTGCTCGATTCGGGGTTCTTTTTGATTCACAAGCAGGTACTCGCGCAATCCCGGAATTTTCCGGTAATGTTCAAACTTCTTGCCACGATCATAAGCCTCCGTTGAGTCAGATAGCACTTCGACCAGCACTAGTGGGTTCAACACCACATCTTCTTGCTCATCGAGAAAACGTTGTTCAGCGCAAACGACCGAAACATCTGGGTAGGTCAAAAGGCCAGTAGCTTCCACTTTTACTTTGAGATCGGCGTTATAAGTCACGCAGTCACTGTTCTTGAGCAAGGCACTGTGTTCTCGCAACAGGTTGGTTGCAATGAGACTGTGAGCTCGCGTGCCGCCTGCCATCGCAAACATTTCTCCATCGAAATATTCGCTCCGGGAATCGGCTTGCCGCTCCAAACGAAGATAATCCTCCTCGGTGAGCCGAGCTGCATTCTGGGCAAGCGCCATGAAACAAACCTATTCACGAACAATGAGAAGGCAAGGGAATCCCATTGCGACACATCTATCAGCGACGAGCTTAAAGGCTTGACCAGTTCCACGAATTTGACAAACGGACTTTACAACCAACTCAAATCGCTTCGGCTTGCAACGAAGAGGCCGATTGATTCTTCTGACAATGGACCAGAGCCGCCAACACATTGTCCAAGACAAGGTCTAAATGTTTTCCAACATCTTCCGCAAGAAATCGCAAAACAAAATACCCATGCTGTTGAAGAAGCGCGTCCTTTCTTCTATCACGTCGGTACGCATCGGCATCGGCCAGGTGTTGCGAACCGTCCAGTTCGATCACGAGATTCGACTGCGCACATAAAAAATCCACTTCCAAGCTGCCGACATTATCAAAATGGATCGGCAGCACGACATTCAAACGGAACGCGTCTTTTGTTTCAGGCAGTGTTTGCAATCGTCGATATAGAAAAGCTTCACTGGCGCTTCTGGAGCGAGCCTCGCCTTCGCTCTCAACTGTTGGACGCCAAGCTGCGTGAACGAACAGATTTGCCAATGGTACATCAACTCCATCGCGAATAAGCCGGCGGACACTTGCAGCGTAGTCCCTCTTCCATTCCGGCTCCACTGGGAGTGGCACTTCTGAGGGCCATCCTGGTAACGCGCTGGCGGGCAGCAGAATTGTGTAGCCAAGAGCCTCATAGCCACGACACCGTTTATCGAACATTCTGGAGAACATAGGAACATTCAGATCCGCATAATCATAAACGCGCACTTCACGTTTCCCGTCATGAAGCCGATGCAAGCGGCCAACATATTGAGCAATTGTCCCCTTCCACGAAACCGGGAGCGCCAAAAACAACGTGTCTAGCTGCGGATCGTCAAAACCTTCACCGATGAATTTCCCCGTCGCGATAATGAGGCGTCCAGTGATTTCTGAGCCCTGGGCGACGCGGGCTAGAGCTGCATTCAACTCCTTCCTGGTCTGGCCACCGCACAGAAGAATGGGATGGGGAACTGCTGATGACAGTTTTTGATTCAGATCCTTCAAATGCTCTATTCTCTCGGTCAGAACTAGAGGGAACCGCCCCTCTTTAAGCGCGCCTTGTATATCCGCGCAGATCATTGCGTTTCGCATCTCATCGTTTCGCAATGCTTCAAACAATTGGTGAAATTCGATACGCGAGTCTGGATCCGGAATTGCAGGCGCACGAAATCCGGTGGGGCGGACAAACACCTGATGAGTGAACGGACGCGATGCCGCTTGCTGCCTTGCATCAACTCGATATCGAACAGGGCCACACTGCATGAAGATAATAGGATGGTGTCCGTCCTTGCGCGTAACGGTTGCGGACAAACCGGTAATAAATTTCGCTTTTGCGTGGCGGGCTACCATTTCGAAGCTGTGCGCTGAAATGTGGTGGCATTCATCAACAATGAGGTGACCGTAATCTCCTACGCAATCATGCACTACACCTTTGCGTACCAGACTTTGCATCAGCGCTACATCCAGAGTCCCGCTCCTTTTTCTGCATCCGCCTCCGATACGACCAATCTTGATGGCTGGCAAATTGAGAAATGAAGACAGTCGTTCGATCCATTGTTCCAGCAGTTGCTGTCGATGAACTAAAATGAGCGTGTTCACGCCCCGTTGGGCAATGAGCCAGGCCGCCAGAACCGTTTTGCCGAATGCAGTAGTTGCCGCCAAAACGCCTATGTCATGCCGCAATAAGGCTTGACCCGCTTTTTCCTGTTCGTCACGCAGTGTACCGCAAAACGATATTTCCAAAGATCTGCAGGCAAATCGTTCGTCGCGGATAACAGGAACAATTTTCAAAGATCGCAAGAATGCCATCACCTCATCTATGCATCCCCGTGGAAGCGAGAGATGCTTAACGTGATCTTCCGCACATGAAATTACCCTGGGCTTATCGTAGGTCGGAAGTCGCATAGCTTGTGCGCGATAAAACTCAGGGTTTTGGAATGCGGCCAATTGCAGCAAGCGATTACGAAGAGCCGGCACGAGGTTTTCTTTGCTAATATAGATTTGATCGGCAAGGACAAGTTCGAGCTTTTCTGGTAAGATTCCAGTCATCGGCGGTTCCTTACGACGACGCGACGGTGGCGCGGCCCATGGGTTGTCGTTGTCATCATCATCATCTGGCAGGGCGATGCGTACGCCAAGAATGCGCCCTCTTGATTCCGCTTCGCGTACGGTCGCCTCAACCCGCGCGCGACTTATTCGTTTTATAGCTGCCAGAAACGACCATTGATCAACCCAAGGGCAGAAATTTTCGTCAAGGAAAACCGTATTTCCCCGTTGCCGGGGGCGCTTCTGCAATGGCAAGGCGATCAGATTTCCGAAACCACCACGGGGCAGTGTATCTTGATTTGGAAACAGACGATCGTAGGATTTCATTCCGATTTCCGGACGATGCTCCATCGTTTCGGTAAGGATATGCGAGCCCATCTTTCGGGCGAGATTGGCAGGTATTGCCCCTTCGAAAAAAAACCAGATGTGGCCTCCCTCGCCAGAGCGGGACCTCTCCAACCCAGCAGTTAATTCGAGTCGCCGACAAGTTTGGAGAAAAGCCTCAGCGTCGTTCTGCCAATCTGCACCGTCAAAGTCGACGGCCAAAAAGAAGCACGTTTCGTCCAGGAGCATTGGGTAAACGCCCATGACGAAGTCACGCCCCAAAGAATTGCGGCCGGAAAGGTGCCAGGTTATCGCTTCATCAGTGACGGGATAAAATCGGCGATTCGGGCAATCGGTACATTTGATTCGTGGTTTTTCACAGATGCCCGGGACCCATTCGTTGGCACAGGCTGGAGCATAGCCGGATTTGCCTGTTTTTCGGCTCTCGAATCGGAGAGGATAGACGTCTTCCCGCCCGCGAAACAATGATCGGAATAATTCGATTTTTGCTGATGGTGGAGAATCCCTGGTGACGATTGCCGTCATTTGATGATAGGGTATGTCCACACAATAATGATACTATGTAGCAAAGCACGCTGGCCATTTTCTTTTGATAACGGCACTGATGTCTATGAATATAGACTTGATGTCCATTTCTCATGCCCTTTCGACGGGATTTCTTTTTAGGACGGAACAATAATTCGTGATCATCAATTGATTCATTTGGACTTAACAGGTTTTATAGCCGCACTAAAAGCCGGAGCGAAACAACTTGAGGCTGAATTCGACACAGAGCAGAGTAGGATTCGAAATAGTCTGTGAAACAATGTAAAAGCACTCCTGGCGCAGGATTTACTTTGATCGAGTTGTTAGTAGTCATTGCCATCATCGCAATCCTCGCGTCCATGCTACTTCCTGCGCTTAGCAAGGCCAAGCAGCGTGCTCAGGCCATTAGCTGTTTAAACAACCTTCGGCAATTTAACCTGGCCAATCAGATGTATGTCCAGGATCACCGTGGCCGAAGCATCAACTACGATGCGGGCCAGGGACTTTGGATCGATCGTCTTATGGTCTATGCCGGGACGAAACAAAGCACGAACGCCGCCTTGCGCGTTTGTCCTGCCGCCAATAAGCGTGGCTATACCTTGAACGGACTGGATTTTTACGGCACGGCTGATGCCTATTGGGGTCCGCTGTCCAGTTACTTTGGGGCCAGTGCCGGTTCCTATGGCGCGTTCTGCCTCAATTCCTGGGTATATTCAGATCACCCCAGCGAGTCTCAGCTAGGCCCCCATTACTTTGGCACGGTGGACACAGTCGCAAGATCAAACGATGCACCACTGATTGGCGATGCCATGTGGATGGACTCGTGGCCGATGCCCTCGGATCCAGTAGCTGTGGACCGTTATAAGGGAGAAGGCAGCGGAATTGGCCATTTCAGTCTGAACCGCCACTCGAAGTCCATAAACCTTACCTTCCTTGATGGCTCCGGCAGAAGCGTTGCGGTGGATAAGCTTAAAGCACTCCGTTGGTCCACCGACCCGAAATGGCTGGGGTTTTAAAAAGGCGGGTAGGGTGCCCCACTCCCCCTGCGCGCCGGCGTAACTGCAGAGAAAAGTTGAAGGAATATTTTCAGCGAGAATCCATGCCAGATCGTTCGCGGCGGGCAGGACTACCCGCCTACCTTGACTGCATCGGAGGCTAAACAATTGCCTTCACCACATTACCCGCGACGTCGGTGAGCCGGAAGTCGCGGCCATTATAACGGTAGGTTAACTTTTCGTGATTGAAGCCGAGCAAGTGCAACAAGGTCGCATGAAAATCATTAACACTGACTTTGTCCACCGCGGCCTTGTGGCCGATTTCATCGGTTGCTCCATAATGGACTCCCGGCTTGACGCCACCTCCTGCAAGCCAAACGGTATTCGCATGCTGGTTATGATCGCGGCCAGGTTTTTTTCCTGGCTGTGAAATCGGCAAGCGTCCGAATTCGCCGCCCCAAATAATCAAGGTACTATCCAATAAACCGCGTTGTGCCAAATCTTCGAGGAGAGCTGCAATCGGTTGATCGGTTTCACCTGCAAAACCTTTATGGTTCCCGTAAATGTCGCTATGTCCGTCCCAGCTCAATTGATTGTCCATTCCGCCACTGTAAATCTGCACGAAGCGCACACCTCGCTCGACCAATCTTCGAGCCATCAAGCACTGCACCGCAAAGTGGCCGCACTCTTTGTTATCCATTCCGTACAGTTCTTTGATGTGGGCTGGCTCTTTGGAAAGGTCCAGCGCTTCGGGCGCCTGAATTTGCATGCGATAGGCCAGTTCGAAACTTTGAATCCGGGCGGCCAATTCGTCATCGCCATTTTCTTTCAAATGCTCACGGTTCAGTGTTTCCAGCAGCGCAAGTTGCGCGCGTTGCTGGCTATCGGTCATTTCCGCGGGAGGGTTGAGGTTGTCGATGGGGTCTCCTTGTGGACGGAGGTAGGTTCCTTGAAAAACCCCGGGCAGAAAGCCTGAGCCCCAGTTTTGTGCGCTGCCTTTCGGCAATCCCCGTCCACGGGGATCGGACATTACACAGAAAGCGGGGAGATTTTGATTTTCCGTTCCCAATCCATAAGTGGCCCATGACCCAACGCAAGGGAACCCCATGCGCGTCATACCGGTGTTCATCATGAACAAAGCTGGGCTATGGTTGTTCGATTCGGAGTGTAGTGAGTGGATAAAGGACATTTTATCCACTTGCTTTGACAAGTGGGGAAACAGTTCGGATGCCCAGGTGCCACTCTGGCCATATTGCTGAAATTTGAAAGGCGATTTCATCAGCGGACCGACTTCATTGGAAAAAAAGCCGGTGAATTTGTCGAAGTTATCGAGCTTCACTCCATCGCGTTTTTCCAACTCCGGTTTGTAATCCCAGGTATCTACCTGGCTGGGACCGCCGTTGATGAAAAGCCAAATCACGGCTTTGGCTTTGGCCGGAAAATGAGGCTGTCGAGGTGCAAGTGGATTGACCTCGGAGAGTCCGGCTCCAAATGCTGAAGGCAGCAGCAAGCCTTCATCGCGCAACAAACTGGCAAGCGCGAGCAATCCAAAACCAGCGCCGGCGCGCTTGATGGCCTCTCTCCGGGAACAGAACGTTGCAGGCCGTGGAAAATGAGCGTGAGGCGAGTGCATGAGCTTAATCCTATTCTATATAGATGAATTCGTTCAGGCCAAATAATACCTGGCAGAAGTCTGCGAGGGCCAGGTCATCTGCCGCCGATTTGCCTGCGGCGTTGTAAGATTCAGTTTGTTTACCAATAAATTTTGCGGCGTCTTTCAGCTCACTTGTATCCGGCTTTCTTCCCAGCGCGAGTTGGTAAGCGGAATTGATAGCGCCCGGCAGGCTGTTGGTGGCTTCAGGTTTGAGTCGCTCCGCGAAGTGCCGAGCGTAGCTGCGCACTTGAGGACTATTCATCATGGCCAAGGCCTGAGGAGCAATCGTGGTGCTGACCCGTCCACCCACACTCACATTGGGTTCGGGGAAATCGAACAGCATCAACACCGGAACCAGTTGACTGCGCTTGATGAAGAAATAAATGCTGCGCCGGCGCATGTTTTGATCAAGGGTCCCAGGTCCATATATCGTTTCGTCAAGCTGCCCGCTCACGGAAAGAATCAAATCGCGGATGGGTTCAGCTTCCAGGCGGCGTCGAGGCCAATGCCAGAGGAAACGGTTTTCCTTGTCCACTCGAGCGCGAGGTTCATCCGATTCGGCGCTCTGCATATAGGTCGCGCTGGTCATGATCAGCTTGTGCAGACGTTTCAGTTGCCAGCCATTCTGGATGAAGTCGGTGGCCAGCCAATCGAGCAGCTCGGGATGCGTTGGTCGTTCGCCTTGCAGACCAAAATCGTTGGGCGTAGCAACAATCCCGCGGCCAAAGTGATGATGCCAAACCCGGTTTACAATGACACGAGCCAGCAGTTCCCCGGCCCCGTATTGCGGGTCAGTCATCCAGTTCGCCAGTGCGCGCCGGCGGTAAGAAGTGCGCGCTCCTGGCGGTGGCTGCTCCTGAAAATGTTTTTCTCCCTCCGGCGCGTGCTGGAGAATCCGTAAGAAGGCTTGCGTCGCCACCTCTCCCTTCTGGCGCGCGTCTCCTCGTTTGAGAAAATAAGTGTTCGTGTAAAAATGCGGGAAGCCCCGGCCATCAGCAAAGTGTGGCATGGGCTTGAATCCTTCGCTGGTGACCATGACTTTCTTGATCTCCGGTTCGGGGGCTTGCTTCAAATGTGCCTGCACAGCCTCGTCCAGCCTCTGCCATTCCGGATCTTTACCGCGGAACCATTTTATCAGCGCGGCGCGTTGTTCGTTGGATAGTTCGGAGATGGCGTTTGTCTTATTGAGCAACTCAAAAACATCCACCAGGCTTTGCAGTTGAGTTTCCCCATCCAATACTGCAGGCAACGGTTCGGTGGTGATGGAAATGCGCGGCCGCCCGATGGCGTGGCGGGTATTGCCTTGGAAATCCAGGGTGAAAGTGAGCACAGTGCCACCCTCAAAGCCGACCGACTGCTCCAGTTCAAAAGTTGCCGCGTGATCTTTTCCAAATTGCGGATCGATCGCCCAACCTGTTTTTTTGTCACCATCGACCACCAGCGTTACCGCCAAATTAGTTCCCTGATCGAATGTGGATTTTGGGTTCAGCAGTTTCACTTCGGCGGGTTTTCCCTCACCTTCCGCTCGCGCCACCGTCAGCCGTAAATCTGTGAATTGGAAATTCCCATTATCAGCTCGTCCCGGACCATTCTTGGCGAGTGAAGGATGGGCCAGCGCCTCGATCCGGACAGCGGTAATGTTTGTCCACGATGTCTTCGTAATGAAGGTGTAAGTATCCGAATCGGGATTCTTCCCGCTTGCCAGCAATGAGCCATCACTCTGCGGGGTAAAAGTCGCGCCGCCTTTGGATTTGATTTCGGATGGTTCAAGCACAATCCATCTCGGTTTGCCGTTTTTGTCCCGCTCTCGGGTTTTCAGCCAGGCTGCCAGATGGTCTGGTAGTTTCTCACTCTCGTACAGGTCCCGGGCTGCCACCAATGGTGCATGGACGGCATCAAATTTCTTTTTTGCATCGGCGTATTTCTGAGGATTGAAATCGAGATCAATTTCGCTGCGAATGGTGGTCGTGAATGTCGAAGCCAGGCGGTAATATTCCTGGTTCGAGATAGGATCAAACTTGTGATCGTGACAGCGCGCACAACCGACGGTGAGGCCCAGCATCGCCGTGCCCGTCGTTCCAGACATGTTATCGAGTTCATCATAGCGTGCCTGCTCGAATTCCGCTTCCGTCAATTGCGTCGGGAACTGTTCCGCGCCCACAAAGCCGGTGGCTGCCAGCGCCCAGGGATCCTCAGGAGCGAACTCGTCGCCCGCGAGTTGCCACTTCACAAATTGGGTGTAAGGCATGTCCTCATTCAGCGCCTTGATTACGAAATCACGATACCAATATGCGTTTTTGCGATCGGTATCCTGTTCAAAACCGTCACTCTCGGCAAAGCGGGCTGCATCGAGCCAATGCCGTGCCCAACGCTCACCGTAATGCGGGCTGGTGAGCAGCCGGTCGATCAGGTTTTGATAAGCGTTGGCTGATGAATCGGCAGCGAACGCCTCCACCTCCTCAGGCTTTGGTGGCAGGCCGAGCAAGTCCAGATAAGCGCGGCGGATGAGCTTCCGACGCGATGCGGAGCCATTGGGAGCGATCTTTTTTTCCTCCAGTTTTGCCAGAACAAAGTTATCAATCGGCGTGCGAACCCACGTCTTTTGCGTTACACGAGGAGGCCGCGGGTGTGCCAGAGGCTGGAAAGCCCAATGCTTGGTAGGGTCGGCGCCGGCCACCGCCTCGGGCCAAATTGCTCCCTGGTCGATCCAATCGCGGACGAGCTTGATCTTTTCCGCAGAAAGCGGCTCGGCTTTTTGAGGCATCCGCTCTTCTTCGTCGCGGCTCGTCAAACGTGTCACGAGCGAACTCTTCGCGCCATTGCCCGGCACGATGACAATTCCATTCTCGCCGCCCTTCATCGCGCGCGCTTTGGTATCAAGCCTGAGGCCGGCTTTGCTTTTTTCCGGGCCGTGACAGGAGTAACAAGACTCCTTCAGGATCGGCTGTACTTGGTGGATAAAGTCCACCGTTTTTCCAGGAGTCACTGCCGCTCGGACAATCGGTGCCAACGCCATTCCAGCCAGCAACAAACTGGCCACCGTTAAAAAAAGTCTGCTCTTCAAGATATCTACTTGGAAACATGCTGCCACGATTCGGTAGGATGTGCCATTCAAAACGGCTCTTGGCCAGGATTTGACAGAGAGGAGATTACGAATCATGATTCGGGGCGTGTGATAGTCAAATTTGAATGGGTTCTGTTCTTTGAAAAAGGGCGGTTTTCTCGGAAGAGTGGAGCAAAGGGTTTCACTTTAATCGAGTTGCTCGTCGTCATCGCGATTATCGCCATCCTTGCGGCAATGCTTTTGCCCGCGCTGAGCAAAGCCAAGCTCAAAGGCCAGGAAGCCGCCTGCCGGAGTAATCTCAAGCAAATGGGACTCGGCGAGATCATGTATTTGAATGATTCCGGCAAAACATTCCCTATTGCGTATGATCCAGGGCACTTTTGGATGGCCAACCTGCGTCCCTATGTACCTGCTGATAAAATTCGTATTTGTCCCGCAGCCCCGGTGCCGCTTAACCGAGGTGCGTCCCAGGAAGCCAAGGGAAATATCTCAGCGGCTTGGTATGGCCCCATGACCACTCCTATTCAATGGAATACAGGCTTCGAAAGCAGCTACGGAATGAATGGCTGGATGTATTCGCCGGAAGGTGATCTTGGGGCTGGCGACCCCAAATGGCATTTTCGCAAGGAGTCGGAGTTCGAGAATCCCATAAGGAATGTGATTTTTGCCGATAGCAATTGGGCGGATGGCTGGCCTCAGGAAACGGACAAACCGCCCAGGAACCTGTTCACAGGCGACGATGGTTTCGGCCCCCAGATGGGAAGGTTTTGCATTGCGCGCCATGGTTCCAGGCCCTCGCCGGTGCCGACTTCATATCCATCCACCTCCCGATTGCCGGGGGGAATAAACTCGGTCTTCATTGACGGCCACGTTGAAACGACAGCCCTCGAGGACCTCTGGAGTCTGTACTGGCATCGAAGTTATAAGGTCCCGGCCACTCGACCAAAGTAGCAGCTGGCTTGTTGAGCCGATATAAAAAAGCTACCTCATCCAGGCGACGTGCGGTCTCTCCGGTTCTATCGTCTTGGCCTTTGAGAGATCAGGATATTTGCCACCCATCCTGAACCAACAGCGCCGAGAAAAAACAAGGTGATCAGCGGCACACATGCAGCCCGTGTTGTTTTTGCTGTTCCGCCTGATTGACCCGCTGCTACAAATAACAATATCACCGCCGCGATGCCGACTGCCGCCATTGCGGTTGTATAAGCCGCCATGGCCTTGCGCGGCCAGCCCTCGGAACATTTGAACGTGCCTGCCAGGGGGAGCAACAGAAATCCGAACACAGCCGCAGTTATCAGGAATATGGAGCGGGAACTCAGTAGCCAAGCTGCGACCGACAGTAAAGCCAGCAGCAAACAACTGCCAAACCAATTCGTCGCGACAGTCTGTTCGCGCGACAACACCAAACGCCCGAAGCGGTTCATGCGTAGCAACAGGTTGAACAGCGGATCTGCCGTCCAGGTCAGCAACGCAAATGAGATGTAAAGGATCTGCAAAGGAAGCACCCAGGGCGCCAGTGCGGGATTGTCCCTGGCGATACTGGCCAAAATCCGATTTCCAAAATAGCCTCCGAGGATCACCATCCATTGCACGCGCGTGCTGAGACGAGACATCCACAAGAAATATCGAAGCATCAAAGCGTAGACAATATTTCGCGCCTTGAGTGCCTCGACGATGCCACTACGAGCCCATTCGTTTTCCGGGTCCAGGCGAAGGGCCTCGCGAAAATGTTCCAGCGCCTTTTTCGGTTGGTTTTGTTCCAGGAAAGTCCAGCCCTGATTCGCGTGGGTGAGTGAGTTGTCAGGGTTCTTTGAGAGCGCTGCGTCGATGGTCACACCCGCCTCCGCTTTGCGCCCTAGTTTCACCAAAGTTATGGCGCGCAAGTTGGTGCAGCCGACATGTTCGGATTCGAGTTTCAGGCCGCGCTCGGCAGCCTCCAGAGCTTCCGTCCAATGTTTCTCGCTGATCTCGATAGCTGCCAGCAGAGCGAAATAATCAGGGTCTGACGCATCCAACCTCAGAGCCTCATGAATCGCTGCGAGAGCCTCGGGAATGCGATTCCGTTCGTGAAGGATGCTCGCCAAAGCATAATGCGCGAATGGAAAATCTGGCGAAAGGTGAACGCTCCGCTCCGCCTCCGCAGTCGCCTCCTTGAATTCTTTGCGCTGGGCCAGGCACAATCCAAGCAGCGCATGGGTGTATGCTTCATCTGGTTCAGCCGACAAGGCCTGGCGTAGTTCCGACTCCGCCATGGTGAAACGGGATTGCTCGTAAAGCAGCAGCGCTCGTTGAAGATTTGGATTCACGCGCTAGAGCTTCAAATGCTGCAGAATGTCATCGTAAATACCGCCTTGATTGGAATAGAGCGCATAATTGCGCGCGGTCGCAAACCACTCCCTGGTGGTCGGTTTCAAGGTTGCCGCCGCGCCGGCAAGGTCTTTGGTTGTGAGCGGTTTCGGGACCCCTTCTTTCATTGCTTCACGAAGCTTTTTTTCAATCGCAACATCGACCACCGCCTTCAGATCTGCTCCGGAAAATTGGTCCGTTTTCTTAGCCATGTGATCGTAATCGATTTCCTCTACCGGCTTTCCTTTGCATTGCAAACGCAGGATAGCCGCTCGCGCCGCAGCATCGGGCGGCGGTATAAAAATGATGCGATCGAATCGGCCTGGACGCCGGAAGGCTGAATCCAGATGCCAGGGTGCGTTCGTCGCCGCAAGGATCAGCACGCCTTCATTTGAAGTTTTCACTCCATCCATTTCCGACAGGAACTGGTTGATGAGTTGCCGGCCTGCGTGATGCCGCATATCACCGCGGCTGGCCCCCAATGCATCGACCTCGTCGAAAAATAGAACGCATGGAGTGTGATTGCGGGCTTGTTCGAACAGTTCATGCAGATTGCGCTCACTATTGCCAATCCACATATCGAGCACGTCATTAATCCCAACGGCGATAAACCCAGCTTTGATCTCGCCGGCGGTCGCGCGCGCAAGCCAGGTCTTCCCGCAACCTGGGGGACCGTACATCAGAATACCGCCACCGATAGCTTTGCCGTAAGCCTTGTAAAGCTCGGGATGCGCAAGTGGATGAATGATCTTGAGGCGAATCTCTTCCTTCACCTTTTCCATACCGCCCACCTCTTTGAACGTGGTCTTCGGTCGCTCAATCTCCCGCTCCGGGGAGGCAGGTTCGTCCTCCCAGGAAGCGCGCACCTTGCCATCCACCACTTCGCTCTGTTCTTCACGCGCGTCTATCCCCAGCCGAGTCGCAAATTCCACATCCGCTATCGACCGATCCAGTTCCACCGCCCGGCGATATTCCCTCACCGCTTTTTCAATTTCTCCGATTCCCGCCAGCAGTCGCGCGTGCAGCAGAAACGCTCGGGCTGGAGCATTCGAGTTTTTAACGAGGTCTTCAATAATCACCAACGCGTGGTTTTGCTTGCCTTGCTGGTAAAAAGCGCGCGCCAGGCCCAACTTGAGCGCGGGGCTGTTAGGCGCAAGCCCGAGGGCTTCGCGATATTCCTTCTCCGCTTCTTCCGGCCGCCCCTGACCAAGAAGCATGTCCGCCAGGTGCTGCCGCAAAGCGGTATTGTTCGGTGAAAGGCGAAGCGCCTCCCGTAACGCTTGCAAAGCATCATCTCCAGACGGATTTGTCTCAGCTCCACTCATTTCCAATACAAGGAAACGGAAGAATCATACCCGGTCAAGAAAGGAGATAGGTCACAGGCATGTGACAGAGTCAACGAGCGGTCATCTCTTGGGGTGTGATTGGATTTAAAGTAACAAGCGCTCTTGGACTGCGGGGACACGTTCCCGCCTTGGCTTCACTGTGCTCAAGATACTAAGCCGCCATCCGTTCAGAAGCTGAATTGCATATCATTGGGCAGCCTGAAGCCAAAGCGGCGTCGTGCCGCCGCACTCCATACTTTTCTGGCCGACACTTTAAGTCGCGCTCCATTCCGGCTCGCAAACTTTTTCTGGAACCTCACACCCGCTCAAACATCTAACAAATGGAAGGTCCGGTTAGGCTGCATGTTCGTGAACCGGGCACTTCCCGTTCGCGGTGATTGACCCACCGCGAACGTCCTTCTCTGAAATCTTCCGGGGCAAAGTCATGCCCGATTTTGCTCCGCCTTGAGATTTCCAAATGTTGACGTAAAATGACTCACTCTCTATGCCGAATACCTCGCTAATTAAGTTATGTCCCCAAAAAGCAGCTTTCGATTCCTTATCCACTGGGCTTGGGATTGGCTCAATTCATCGTTTATGGGGAGGAACCGGCCGAGGCAAGACGACTATTTTGAGGGAGCTGCATAAACAGATCGGGGCGAAGTCCAGGCCGTTGACCTCCAAGATCTCAAAGGTGTGGATGACGTCCTGCGCAATCTCGAAATCAACATTGTCCTCCCGTTGCAAAATGATGAACTGAGCATTACGCCGCTGCCCAGGCTCAAGCCCTAATGCAACCCAAATCATCAATTCCGGGATTCTTCCGCTCCTTTGTTGCATCGGAGTCGTTCAAAATGGACACTGATGATGACTGAACATTCCTTTTCCTCGAACGACCCTTACAATCTCCAGCGCTTCGTCTCGGCACAGGAGCCAGTCTTTGAACAGGTGGTTTCGGAACTGCGTCAGGGATCCAAGCGAACGCATTGGATTTGGTTCATTTTCCCACAGGTTGAAGGTCTCGGACACAGCCAGATAGCAAGGAAGTTTTCGCTCTCCTCGCTGCAGGAAGCACAAGCCTACATCAACCACTCACTTCTTGGTCAGAGACTTCGAGAATGCACTCACCTGGTGAACCTGGTAAAAGGGCGTTCGATCGACGAGATTTTCGGATACCCTGACAATTTAAAGTTTCGTTCTTCAATGACTCTTTTCGCAAATGCCACGTCGGATAACCAGGTTTTTAAGGATGCCCTCCAAAAATATTTTAACGGCGAATTCGATCGGTTGACTCTCGAGCGGCTTAAATAAATACGAAACAGAGATCTTCTTGCCGGAAAGGCGCAGAGCGAAAGTTTTTTCTCTGCGAATCTCTCCGGAAACTTTTACGTCTGCTTTAAGAACACCTATGCCGTTGCCATTTCCGGCGCGGACTGTTTCTGCATATTCGCAAAGAAGGCTTTGGCATTGGCAGCTATTTGATCCTGGGTAAGGTCCTTTTTGTGCGTTGCCATGGACCATTCATGGCCAAAGGGATCTTCCACCTGGCCATAGCGGTCGCCCCAGAACTGATCCATCATGGGCATCTTGACTGTGCAACCGGCCTTCACAGCGCGATCGAACGTGGCATCGGCGTTCTCGACATAAAGATGGAGCGAGACGCTTGTGCCGCCACGGCTTTTTGGCGAAAGACAATGCGGAGGAAATTCGCTGCCGAGCATCATCATCGAGTCGCCGATTTTCAATTGCGCATGCATAACGGCCTTGCCGTCGGGTCTCATGAACCGTTCGATTTCCTGTGCGCCAAATGCTTTTTTGTAAAACTCGATCGCCTTGGCTGCGTCTGAGACAACGAGATGAGGTGTGATCGTATGGAATCCGTCTGGAATTGGTTTAGTCATAGCTTTCTTTTAGGTTTAAATTACCGGAAAACCTCCATCCGGTTCCAAAAAACTTCCACTGAAATGTTGTAAAAGTTATTAACAGCAGGGGCCTAAACTTCCTCTAAAGGCAGAGAAGCGTCCCCAAACTTTGGCAGGCGAACATTCATCTTGTCCATCATCGAAAGATACAGTCGGCACATCTGGCGATCGGGCTTGCCGGCATAATCGAGAATGCGTCCGCCCTGAATACGCCCACCTGCTCCACCCAACACGATTACTGGCAGTTGATCGGCATTATGGTTGCCTGTCAGCATGCTCGAGCAATAAAGCAACATGGTGTTGTCCAATAGCGTGCGCGGGCCTTCCTGGATGCTATCAAGCTTCCGAGCGATGTACGCAACTTGTTCCAGGAAAAACTTGTTCACCTTCAGCCAGTCGGCGCTGTCCGAGTGGGATAGGAGGTGGTGAATCATGTAATCCACGCCCAGGTTTGGAAAGCGCAGTGAGGAATGATCGTTGTTCAGCTTCAGTGTAGTGATTCGGGTGGTATCCGTTTGAAAACCCAGAACTAAAATGTCGGCCATCAGGCGCATGTGCTCGGCAATGTCTTGCGGGATTCCATCTGCAGGCCGTGGAATATTTGGTTTTGTCAGGGTGGGGCGCCAGCCTTGGAGTTCCCCTTTTTTACCGGCGTTTTCAATCCGTTGCTCGACATCGCGCACCGAGTCCAGATATTCATCCAGCTTCCGCTGATCGGAGTTGGAAATACGGCGCCTCAGATCGGTAGCATCCGCGAGCACGGCGTCCAGAACGCTCTTATCGCAGCGGCTCACTTCGTCTTTAAAGAGCCGGTCGAAGGCCAGGGCGGGATAGATTTCCAATGGAGTTGGAGTGGTGGGTGAAGTCCAGGAAATATGCGAACTATACAGCATCGAATAGTTCTTATGCACGGATGGATTCGATTTCTCGCAGCCGAGGACGAGACTCGAAACCTTCGTTGAGTTTCCGTATCGTTGGGCGAGCAACTGGTCGATGCTTGTTCCGGAACGAATCTCGCCTCCGGACGCCAGGGGTGCCCCGGAGAGCAAGTTACCGGTCTGGGAGCTGTGAATATTGCCCTTAAGCGCCTCGGCATTAAACAGGCCACGCACGAAGAGCATTTTTTCACGAAAATCGGTTAAGGGCTTGAGCACCTCACCCAGTTCCATATTCTTTCCCTCGCCTTTGGCCCACCATTCTTTGCTGTGAAATCCATTGCCGGAAAAGAGGACTGCTAAACGCACAGGCGCTTCACTGGAAGGGGGATTGGCGACGGGAGTGTCTCCCCAGACATTGAGAGATTCAAGCCATGGCAAGGCCATGCTGACGCCCAGGCCACGGAGAAAAGTACGCCGAGAAAGAGAGTGCGTTATCATACAGCTCAAAAGCTATTTCGGTGTCGTTGACAACTATTATAGCTGACAAAGGGGCCGTGTCCAAGAGGGAATTGCAAGCTTGGCTTTGAAGTTAGTTTTGCGCGTTATACCTTTAATTCCAGTTTCACATGTTCCCAAGCCGGTGTTCTTAACTGTTCTTAACCTTTATTTCATTTGAAAAATGTGGCTTTTCCACGAAGTTATGTTAGAAAACCTCCCATGGCCGTTTGGACTGAGCACACGCAAAAGCAGAGGCCTGACGTTTGCCCTGAGCCGCCTTTGAGCAGGGCTCCGCAACCCCCTATCAGACCTGCCGCCGCTCCCAAAACACCGGCAAGGTTTCTGGATGATTATGGCTGGCCATATCCTGCAGCAGTTTCTTCAAACCCGGAAGAGGCCCGCTCCCAAATTCTGCTGCCGGAGTTTGATGAGTTGTTACATGAAAAGGCGCGGGTCATCTCAGGTAGATTTCCATTTGCCGAGGCCGAATACCGGAACTTGCGTTCCAAGGACCTAACGGAAGAAGCCGAAATTGCCCACTTCGAAAAAGTTTTCCGTATTGCTGCCAGGATCGCGAGCGTGCCCGAGGTTCAAGAAGACCTCGATTACGATACCCTGTTAATCCTTACCGCCTGGTATTCGGTCAGACCTGAGTTTGAAGGCTTTCTCAGCAGCTATCCTAAATCATTGCTTTGTCCTCTGTCTCATAGCGCCCCGCCTTCGGCACTGGCCTCCTTATCGACAGCGAAACAAAACGTCTTTGAGCGGCGTGCACCCGCCTATCTGCGCTATTTGCTCTGTAATAAGTTTGGTTTGCGCACCGCTGCCGATCTCGAGAATGCCGACTTAAGGCATCTTCTTAGAAGTACTGGTTTTCGTTTGATTCGGTCCAGCTCTGTTCCTGAATTTGCTTTCCCGGGGATCACCCGTGGCAACGACCCGCCGGTGCGGCCCTGGAAATTGACATTGCGTCAGGAGCTGAGCGATGAACGAGCCGCTGAGTTGCTCATTGTCGCGGCACTTTGGAAGATCAAGTACGAACTCCGGCTGGTTACTTTCGATGGAGGGCAACCGCACTGGAATATTGGCGCCTTTGGACGCACGGATTGGGAGGATGCTTTTTTGTCGCTTGGAGTCAGGGTTGCTCCCTCATTAATGCGCGACAGCGGACTGATAGATTGGCGGGCGGTGCTGACGCGGTGCATCGAGCAAATTGGCCGGGGGAACCTTCCGGATGAAGTGTTAGGAAAAGTCTCGGCCTGGCCTCAACGCATCTCGCATGATAACCGTCAGGCGATTTGGGATGTCCTGGATCGAGCGGCGCGCACCGTGATGGAGCATGCGCATGCTTCCGAGCCACAAATATTCCTGGACGGAGGCGAATTGAATTTCGAGGTCGCCAGGGCTTATCGCTGCTGGGCCAGGCTCTTTGATGAAGTTTCGCCACAAATTCTCTCTCGCTTGGGTGTATCAGCCTTCACCGCTCTGAGGAGGGTAGCTCCGGAATATTTTGGCTGGGGTCTTACCCAGCTCAAACCGTGGGATCTCGAGCAGGAGTATGGCAAATGGAAAGGTCCACGCGGGCGTGCGCTGCTTCGCAGTGCTTATGCGTTTGCTCTGTGTGAAAACGGTTTGGGTTCAATCTGCCAGCAGGAGGAACAAGTAATCTGGCAATGCACCCTTAACGAGTTCTCGAATTGGTATGCCAGCCTGGCAGCACAAACGGATTTCACTCCCTATGATTTTCTCTATAGCATCGCCAGCCGCCACGGGTTGACACCTTTGCTCAATCGGGAAATCAGCCACACGGCTGCTATTTCCCTGCTCGCTGGCATTCATTTGCACGAAAATTTGCCTCGAATCGAAAGCTGTTGGGAACTCTGCCTGCGAACCGCCCTCGAGCGTCATGGTGGCAAGATGGAAGTGCGATTGGCACTTCCTGATTTGGTGCCGCTGCCATTGCGGTTGCGCAAAGCGGTCCTCACTCCGTTGAGCTATAGTTATCTTCATAAAGAACTGCGCCTGGTGCGTGACTTCGATTTGCGCCTGGCGCGTGAAACCCACCGCAAGCTGGAAGAAATCCCAGGTTGGTGGGAAGATGAACGGATAGCAGGCACCCCGCTTCTCGAGCGTTTGAACGATCGAAACGATCCTGTGCGCGCGGTGCTGCAACTGTTGCGTCCCGAACCCTGGCTCGAACCCCCGGCGCAAAAACTTCGCTTTCGCGCGCTTTATTTGCTCACTTCACGCGGGGTGACCCAGCGGACAGCGCCCGGTGAAGCAGGGTTGTCTTCCGAAGAAATGCGCGCTCTTTTGCAGCTAGCTCTGGATGCCACCCTCGAGCACACCAATATTGTTCATGTATCTTATCCTGCCATCAGGCGCGGCTTCGAGCGCGTCCTTGCTCGAGATGATACCCGCGACATGCTCGATTCTTTGCTTTTGCACATTGGCACGGCATATGAAACCGAGATCTGGGGACAGGTCCGAAAGTTTATTGTGCTCGATGTGATTAACGATCTGCTCGCCATCACCATAAAAAGCTCCCTGCTCCATTTGATGAGCTTGGAATAATTACCTGGCTGTGCGAGTTCAAATCCAGGTGAGGCCTGGACTAATGCTGTGCCCCTGATAGCGCAAAGTATGGCCCTAGCCCGAAGTGATCACAGATCGTTGAGGACCCAACCCGACGGCAATTGTGGAGTACCATGGCAGGCGAGATGACGAAGAGTGCGTTTGCTCCCCATGAGCTTTAAGGCTCGGGCCTTCATATGCATGAATGCAAAATGGCGATCCGCTGGGCGACATTGTCGACCTTGGTCGTGAAATTAGCGGGTTTGAACTCGTTTTCACGGGCCGGCTACAAATCCCCGCCGGTTTTATAACGGTCTTTTAGCCGCCTGCTGCGTCAAAAAAGACAATGAATAGGAACATTAGACTAGGTATGAAAAAAAATCGAATGGCAGCTCGAAGCGGTGTCCTCCTGGCAATTGCCTCACTTGCAAGCCTCACTGCTTGCACCACTTACGTGGATCGCCGGCCGCCACCTCCGGTAGTTTATACGGAGCCGGTTCCGGTCCAGCCTGCGCCGCTGCCAGTTTATGTCCCTCCCGCAACCGTCGAGGTGGTCATCCGTGACGAGCGCGACTTTTACGAGCCTCTCAGCCCTTATGGCCATTGGGAATACATCGGTAATCATGGTCGCTGCTGGGTCCCGGCTCGCGTGGAGTCCAATTGGCGGCCCTATTCCAATGGGCATTGGGAGGGCACTGATGCGGGATGGTACTGGGTGAGTGACGAACCATGGGGTTGGGCCACATATCATTATGGCCGATGGGATTTCGACCCACACTTCGGCTGGTATTGGGTTCCCCAAACAATGTGGGCTCCGGCCTGGGTGACCTGGCATCGCGGGGGCGGTTATGTTGGCTGGTCTCCACTGCCGCCTTCGGCGCGTATTGCAAGCTCAGGTGTCGTAGAAGTAAACACGCGCGCTATTCCGCAGCGAGGTTACGTGTTTGTCGAGGAACGCCGTTTTCTTGAGCCCGTTCGCCCCACTACGGTCGTGAACAACACCACCATCATCAATAAGACTGTTAATATTACGAACGTCAAAGTGGTCAATAACACTGTCATCAACGAAGGCCCTCGCACCCAGGAGATCGAGCAGGTCAGCGGGCGCAAGGTCCGCCCTGTTCCCGCGCGTGAGTTGCGCAATAAAATCGAAGCTCCCGTGGCGGCTTCTCATCGGACCCGTGGAAACGAGCGAGATGCGGATCGCGCCACGACGCCGACGCCGCCGGTCACGCGTACCACGCCGCCCGTGCCTGCGCGAACCGAAACCGATGCCGAGCGCAAAACCGCCGAACGCGCGCGCCAGCAACAAATCGAAGCCGATCGCAAAACCCAGGTTGAATCTGAGCGCGTGCGCAAAGCCGAAAGTGAGCGCAAGGCCAAACTGGAGGCCGAACAGCAGCGCAAGAGTGAAGCCGAAGCCGCCCGCATGAAGCAGGAAGCGGACGTCCGTGCCCGCGAACAGGCCGCTCGTGAAGTCCGTCAAAAGCAGAGTCAAATGGAAGAGGTTCGCCGCAAACAGGAACTCGATCGCAAGGCCCAGATAGAAGCCGAGAAGCAGGCCCGCCAGTCCCAGGCGGAGGCCGCCCGCAAGCAGGAAGCAGACGCCCGCGCTCGCGAGCAAGCCGCTCGCAATGCCCGGCAAAAGCAGGCTCAGACTGAAAAAGCTCTCCGCAAACAGGAACCTGATCACAAGGCTCAGGTCGAGTCTCAAAACGCTGCACGCAACGCTCAAGAGGCCAATAGAAAAAATGAGACCGCGGGCGATGCTCAGGGGCAGTCGCAACAAACCCAACCTGTTAATGCGCGACAGACTGAGGCCCGGCGCGGAGGCTCGGAACAGAAGAATCAAGCTGAAGTAGACCGCCGTGGACGCGAACAACATAAGGTCAAAGGAAAAGACCAAAACAAAAAGGCGGCAGAATCACAACCAGCGCCACCTGCTACCAACGCCCCGGCCTCGCCTCCTCAGTAACCTGTAGTCCTTTGTTCGGCGGTCCTATCGTTGAGGACAAATGGGGCGACAGAAGCTGGCAAGCGGGCGCACTCCGCCAGCTTGTCAGTATTAAGCTGAGGAGGTAGGAATCACCTGGCTGTGCGGCCGTTCGGTGCAATGGGGCAGGAAACTTTGCTTTGGGCAAATCCTCCAAAATCTCTTGCAACCGTTAAATTTTAGACCAACGGCAGGTTGACAGGCTGTGGTGAGTAGCGTACCTGAAACGAGGAACCAATAACAGCATCAATGCATCACATACCTATGAAAAATTATTTGTTTCACACGAGTCTTCTGGTCGGGACGATTCTGATGGGGGCGGTGGGGACTGGCAGCGCGGCGGAAGTCCCAAAAGTAGGGGATAAAGCGCCATTAATCGAAGGGAAGGATCAGGATGGGAAAACATGGAAGTTGGCGGATGAAATCGGCAAGCAGGCGGTGCTGCTTTATTTCTATCCGAAAGATGATACGCCCGGCTGCACCAAGGAAGCTTGCGGCTTTCGCGACCGCATTTCGGACCTGAAGAAAGAAAATGTGGAGGTCATCGGAGTAAGTTTCGACAATGCAGAGAGCCATCACAAATTCATTTCGAAATACAATTTGAATTTTCCGCTCTTGGCAGACACGGATGGAAAGATCGCTGATGCGTTTGGAGTGAAAATGGCCAACCGGCCGATGGCTAAGCGTGTGAGCTTTTTGATCGATAAGGATGGGAAGATTGCGCATGTGACCGACACGATGAACGCTGAGACGCATCTGACGGAGATGAAGGCGGCGGTTGAAAAGTTAAAAAAGGGATAGGAGGGAAGGAGAGGTGATGCACACGAAATTTCTTCACAGGAGGGGACCGGGATAAGGAGAGGTACGCCCCTCTGTTCCAGTCAAAAGCTTACCGCGGAAATGCGGACATTTTGGACACCGTGGGACAGAATTACAGGTACTCTCCCGGCGAAAATTCACTTCCCGTTTGCAGGCAGCACTAACATGGTCAGCGATGAGTTGGCTTTAGGGGTGTGATAGAGCCTGTGCGTGGCCTTCTGATAATCTTCGGGCCTCGCAGTAGGAATATTCACAAATGTCTGCGGGTTGCGATCCACCAGTGGAAACCAGGTGCTTTGCACTTGCGCCATGATGCGGTGGCCACGGCGGAAAGTATGAAGCACATCCGGCATCGAAAACTCTATCCTGGTCACCTGCCCCGGTTCAAACGGCTCCGGTTTTTCAAAGCTGTTACGAAATTTTCCACGAAATACATCACCGCGCACTAGTTGCTGGTAGCCGCCCATCCGGACGTGAGATGGATTCGGATTCGGATCGGGAGAATCTCCCGCGTAAACATCTACTAACTTAAATACCCAATCAGCGTCTGTCCCGGTAGTCGAAACGTGCAACGAGACTTTGAGAGGGCCAGCCATCGTCAGATCCTCAGCCAGGATTTCTGTCTCGTACACCAAAACATCCGGGCGCGCCGCCGCGAACCGTTGATCATGCACCGGATAAGAACGAGGATAATCTGTGGTAACCTCGAGTGTGAAGGGAACTGGCTTGGCAGGGTCGCTCACGAACTCGTCGAAAGCCTCCGTGTTTTCCGCCGGTACGTTGAAATCCAGTAAACCGCCCTTGCGAAAATAAAGAGTTCGCTCCGTCGCCTGTTTTGGGGGCCATGCTTCAAAACGACGCCATTGGTCGGTCCCCGTCTCGAACATGTGCGCTTTGGGAGCAGTGTAATTGGTGTCTCCTTTTAGAAAATGTCGGAAGAAGGGCAATTCGATCTTGTCGCGATAAAACTCCGCTGTCTTCGCGTGGAAGTTGATATCGCCGAGCTTGTCCCCATCCTTGCGGCCCCAATCGCCATGAGCCCAAGGCCCCATAACAAGGAGGTTTGTGATGCCTGCGTTCAAGCGCTCGGTCCAACGATAAGTCTCGAGCGGGCCAAAAAGGTCTTCGCCATCGTACCAGCCGCCTACTGTCATCACTGCGCAACGAACATTTTTGAGGTGAGGCCTGATATTCCGTGCCTGCCAGAACGCGTCGTAAGTCGGGTGCGTCAGAAACTCGGCCCAATCTGCGGAACTGTTCTTCAGTAGCTTTTCGGAATTCGACAAAGGTCCCATACGCAGGAAGAAATCGTATCCGTCAGGTGTTTTGAAATTGAAAGGTTTTAATTCCTCATGAAGGGGATCTTCCGCTCTTTGAGCGAAATAGTAGAAAAAACCGAGATTCTGAGAGAGGAAGAATGCGCCATTGTGATGAAGATCATCGCCTATAAACCAATCAGAAATAGGCGCCTGCGGAGAAGCCGCCTTGAGCGCCGGGTGAGAATCGATCATACCCATGGCGGTGTAAAACCCAGGATATGAAATGCCGAACATACCCACTTTTCCATTGTTTCGTGGGGCGTTTTTAACCAGCCAATCGATGGTATCGAAAGCATCGGAGTTTTCATCCGTGTCCTTTGGCCCCTTATCAGGATTAAAGGGCCGCACATGGACATATTTACCCTCGGACCCGTAACGCCCGCGAACGTCCTGGGTCACCAGAATAAAACGGTCTTTAGCCAGCCCAAGAAAGGAACCGCTAGGGTCGGTGTAATTGTCCACGCCATAGGGCTTCAATCCGTAAGGCGTCCTTGTGAATACAATCGGCCAAAGCTCCGAATCGTCTTTTGGCACATAGACTCTCGTGTGAAGCCGAACCCCATCGCGCATGGGAATGAGATGCTCGTATTTTGTGTAGTTCTCCAAAAACCAGGCCGCATTGGTATCCGACGATGAATCGGCACAGTGAGCCGCTGGCGCAACTACCAGAAAGATTTGCACCAGGACAGCAAACAGAGAAACATGGACGGCGGTGTTCGTGTTGGAGTCTGTCCTTCCAAAAGAGGGCCTCGTATGCACCATATCGGGGATTGTCGTCCGCCAGGTTGGAAGCTTGCAAGCGAGAACTCAGACCTGTTCCCTGCCGATGTCTTACGTAATACCGACAGTTACTACTATTTTCATCAACTTGCGAATCCTGCAAAGGTCCGTAAAGTCGGGTCATGCAAGCTTGCTTCTTAACCCAGCTACGAAACCTTGGCCTCCGCTCCATAAACTGGGTGATGAGGCTAAGCTTGGCTTCCGTAATTCACTTAACCGCTGCTGATACCAGCGATATGGCTGCCGATTTGCTCAAGCAGGCCAAAACAGCTTATACACAGGGCCGACCTGCCGAGGCTCTATCGCTAGCAAGCAAAGCGATTGAAAAGGCGCCTACCAATGCAGCCGGTTATTTTGTTCGTGGCAGCATTTTCGCAGAAACTCATGAATCGGAGAAGGCCTTGATTGATTTCGACTACGCTGTGAAACTGGACCCGAGGATGGCTGATGCCTGGCAACAGCGGGGTGTTGAACATTTCAAACTCGGTCATATCAAGGAATCGATAGCAGATTTCGATCGATTCATCGCATTGCGGCCGGAGTCAGCGCCTTACCATTGGCAACGAGGCATCTCTTGTTACTATGCAAATCGGTTCGAGGAAGGCCGAAAGCAATTCGAGCTACATCAAACCGTGAATTCCAACGATGTTGAAAATGCCGCATGGCATTTCCTCTGTGTAGCGCGCTTATCAGGAATCGAGCAAGCTCGGGTCGTTCTCATCCCAATCAAAGGCGATGCACGCGTGCCGATGATGGAGGTGCACGCGTTGTTTGCCGGCAAAATCAAGCCAGAAGACGTCCTTGAAGCGGCCCGGACCGGTCAGCCATCGGAACCGGAACTTAATCGGCGCCTGTTCTATGCTCACTTGTATTTGGGATTATATTTCGAGGCACGTCATGATGACACCAGGAGTTTAGAGCATATCACCAAAGCCGCCGGCCAGTTTCGTACGGATGATTATATGGGGGATGTGGCGCGGGTGCATTTGCAATTGCAAAAGCGTAAAAGTGAAGGGAAAGAAAAGGCCCGCTCCGCCAATTGAGAAATATCCGGCGGCGTTCAGTCTTTGTCTTTCCTAATTACCAATGTTTGGAGAATCCGGCCAGGACCCGGTTATCAATCCGATGGTCAAATAAAGCGTCATTTCTCCCCGAGCGAAATCCGATGAAAAACACCGAGTCGGGAATGAAATTGCCGGAACGCAAAACTCTTTCAAGTGTTACACCGAAATGGTTTCCGCCGGACTGATGAGAAGCCATTCGCAAAGGATCGATAGCTGCGCCTCCTGCGAGCTGAAAAGAGGCAGGTAATTGCAAAGTCACCCGCCCCTCAACCCTGGTCGCCCCGAACATCGAATAACCTCCGCGGCCTTCAAAAGTGAACAAAGGCGAACCTGCCAGGCGGCCTGCATGAGCGAGAAAGTAAATATAAGGGGTTGTTTGCCATGGCCGAACTCCCCACTGAATTCCGCCGCGCTCGCTGACTCTTTCCCAGGAAGACCTAACAGCGGAGTAGGAGATCGAAGTCATTTGAATGTGTTCCTCGGCGGGGTTCCCCACTGTGCCGTGTAACAGTCCAGCGAGCCATCCTTCCCACCGATCTTCCCATAAGTCGAGGGGCAAAGCCGCTATGGCGGCGGTGCGCAAGCTATCCTCAGCAATATTAACAAACATTTTCTGCCCCACAGCATTGAACTGCTCGATACTGTTGTATCCACGCAGATCCTGTCGTCGTGCCCAGGAGAGCCGTGAAGAGGGACTGGTCAGGCGGTCAAAGACTATACTGTCACTGTCCACAGCTTCCTGCAAAAATCTGTCGAACAGTAATTCACTGCGACTATTGCTTTCCCAGCTTATGGATGGGGAAACAAAGGAAATCACGGCATTGTTGGTCTTGTCCAGGGATGCCGCTGGCGATGGACAAACAAAAACGCAAGGCAGGAGAAAATAAATCTCAAGGTATTTCGTAGGTGAGACAAACTTGCGGATCATACCTGAGATTATTGGGTGAAATTAGATTACAAAAGGAGGTGTAACCCGAGACTAACACCCAACTTGAAGATGCACGGTGCTGTCATAATGCTGCTCGACGGACATTCAATCTTTGTAACGGATCGAACCTCCGGGAGCTTCGGCCCATACAACACCGTTTGTCCCGCAATTAACATGCCAGTTATTGCTGTTAATAGTCAAGGTGAAAAGGTGCCGTGGGCCGGATTTATCGTTTCTCCCCATGGAGAATTGCATGTCAAAACCGTATCCTCTTTGCGAAAGGAAACGAATTATGAAACCCAGTACAAAAAATCGCACAAAAGGAGCTATCCGGGAAACTAAGGGCAAGGCGAAGTCGACAATCGGCCGCTTAACAGGGAACCGACGCCTTGAATCCGAAGGAAGGGTTCAATCTGCAGTTGGCCGCATCCAACGAAAGGTCGGAGAAGCTCAAAAGGATTTGGAGGAAGATATGGAATAGTTGTTTCATTGCTCCAGGTTTTCTGGAGGCGAACTTCGAACCGCATCAAGCCTGACATGTTTCCGTGCGGGAAGGCAATTTTTGCCACAGACTTGGACAGTTCGCCGGTAGCCAAAGCCTTCTTTGGGACCCCAATGGATTGGCGTAAATCCTTGGTGGGGAAGTGAACCAGGACTGGCCGAGCTGAGGAGTCAACCCTGCATCTTCGTAAGTACCTTAAAGACAGCACTGCTGGATTCAGCCGGCATCAACTCTTTCCTGCCGGGAATCGGTTTCAGTCTGTTTGCTTGCTCCTTTAAGAGGGCCGCTTCGCTTTGAAAGCGCGAAACGTGTGAGTCCGGCGGTTTCGTGAATGTTCAATTTATTCATCACGGCCTGGCGATGTTTCTCAACCGTTTTGACACTGATCCCAAGCTGCGTAGCAATGCCTTTGTTGGGAAAACCTTCAGCCACTAGCTGCAGCACTTGCTCTTCGCGTTGGGTAAGCTCGCTCGTTTTAGCCAAAGGTCGCTCCTGCGCGCCCGACCTGCCTCGGTCTCGAAGACGCTTTGCGATTTCAGGGCTGTAAAAGTCTCTGCCTCGGCGCACCTCCCGTATTGCCTCCGTTAAATCCTCGGCCGCACTGCGTTTTGTAAGATAACCCACAGCTCCCGCCTGGCTCATCTGAACAACACAATCGTCATCGTCATATGAGGTCAGCACCAAAACCTTTGCTGATGGAACCGATTTCACAATCTCACGGGTAGCCTCCAACCCATTCACTCCCGGCATTGAAATGTCCATCACGATAACATCGGGGTTTTTCTCACGTGCAAGACTGATAGCCTGATGACCATTCTGTGCTTCGCCGATAACTTGCATGTCCACTTGGGATTCAAGGAGCGCGCGCAAGCCTTGCCTAACCACCTCGTGGTCGTCTACTAACAATACTGCGATTTTTGACATAACCTTGCTTCCTTTTGATCGGCGAAAATCGATTCCGAAACAATGGGGTGGATCGGGTGTTTGGCGGAGACGAAACCCTACCTTTAAGCCTAAGCTGCAACGAAATAGAGAGAGCCGCTCTAAGCGATTGTGCTCGGGATGAAGAAATCTGTAGCGCGGGCGTCCTCGCCTGCGAGTTCTCGTGGCGTCCCGCCACCAGGACGAAAACCGGGCGAGACGCCCGGTGAACTCGCAGGCGGGGGACGCCTGCGCTACCTTTCCCGCAGGCGCTTACCGCTCCTATTTCGTCATGGAACTCATCTCTATCGTATCGTAGCTTCCGTAACTTCCGTTCCGCTTGCCAAACCAACTCGGGCTTTGTTAGGTTCTAATAAATCTGAAATCCAAACCTCTATGCGCCTAAAAAGATCCACCAGCTTGAACGGACCTACCCTCATCCTGATTCTGGCTGCTCTGGGATGTGCCCAAGCGGAAAATAGAATTCCTGAGGAATACAAGACCGGTGGTTTTTTCATTGGCTGCCAGGCTTATACCTTTAAGAATTATACTCTTTTCGAGGCGATTGAAAAAACAGCGCAATCCGGCGGCAGAGTCATCGAGTTGTCCACTGTCCAAAAGCTCAGTAAAGAACAACCCGACGTCACCTTCGACCACAATGCCTCGGCCGAAACTCTCGAAAAAGCCAAAAACAAGCTCGCCGAGTTTAAGCTGAGAGCCGTGAATTACGGGGTCGTAAATATCCCAAAGGATGAAACTCAGGCACGGAAGCTTTTTGAATTTGCAAAAACAATGGGTCTGCGGGCTATCACGACAGAATCGGTTGACTCGCTCGATACCATCGAGAAGCTGGTGAAAGAATATGATATCATGGTGGCCTATCACGATCACCCCAGGAAACCAAATGACCCCAGCTACCGCTTATGGGATCCTAATTATGTGCTTTCCCTGGTTAAAGATCGGGATAAACGCATTGGTGCATGTGCTGATACTGGTCATTGGGTGCGTTCAAATCTCAAACCGGTGGACTGCCTGCGCATTCTGAAAGGCCGGATCATTAGCAGTCATCTTAAGGATTTAAATCATATGGGTCCTGGCGCCACTGATATACCCTATGGGATAGGCGTCTCGGATGTTCCAGGGATTCTTGAAGAATTGAAGAAACAAGGGTTCGCTGGAAATATTTCCATTGAGTACGAATCGAACTGGGATCATTCCGTGCCCGAAGTCTCACAATGCATTGGTTTTGTGCGCGGTTACGGCGCGGCAAGAAAATGGTGATGCTTCGAGATTCAATCTGCCAGAAGTTTCATGGCTGATTTTCCCTCTGACGCGTCCGGGTGGAACGGACTATTTTGAATTGATGATTATCAGCCTCCTATTTTTATGCCTGCACAAGCTTTGGACATTACTTCCGTCCTGAACGAAACCCGCGTTTTTACGCCCGCCAAAGAGTTTTCCAAAAAGGCTCGGGTTAAATCCCTGGCCGAATACCGAAAGCTGTACAACGAGTCAATCCGCTCTCCGGAGAAATTCTGGGGCCGCGCGGCGAAAAACGAACTGATCTGGTTCAAACCGTGGACTAAAGTTTTGCAGTGGAAGGAACCTTTCGCGAAATGGTTTGTCGGCGGCAAGCTCAACGTCACTTATAATTGCCTGGATCGACATCTTGGTACTCCAACAGCCAATAAAGCCGCCCTTATTTGGGAAGGCGAACCGGCTGCCCCCGGCAAAGAGGGAGAGGAACGCACCTATACGTACAAGCGACTTCACCACGAGGTGTGTCTGTTTGCCAATGTGCTGAAGAGAAATGGGATTAGGAAAGGGGACCGAGTGCTGATTTATCTACCCATGGTGCCCGAGGCTGCCATTGCCATGCTTGCTTGCGCGCGAATCGGCGCGGTGCATTCTGTTGTCTTCGGCGGATTTAGCGCGCAATCCGTGGCGGACCGCATTTTTGACTCTCAAGCTCGGATTGTAATCACGGCAGACGGAGGTTTTCGTCGTGGGGCGGTAGTGCCTTTGAAGCAGAACGTTGATGAGGCGCTGCTGCTGAAAGACACCCACGGGGAGCTGCTGACCAAATCGATTGACAAAGTGATCGTGCTGCGTCGCGCACATAACGAAGTGCGTATGCAGGAAGGGCGCGACCTTTGGTGGCACGAGGAGGTCGAGTTGGTGGATGCGCATTGTCCACCCGAGAAAATGGACAGCGAAGCGCCTCTGTTCATTTTATACACCAGCGGTTCAACCGGAAAACCCAAAGGCATTCTTCATACTACAGCCGGTTACTTGCTCTATATCAAGATGACCATGCGTTACGTGTTTGATCTTCGTGAAGAGGATCTCTTTTGGTGCACGGCGGATGTCGGTTGGGTTACAGGCCATAGTTACGTTGTCTATGGCCCCCTCGCCAATGGCGCTACCAGTTTCATGTACGAAGGCGCGCCCAATTTTCCACAACCCGACCGTTTTTGGAAAATCATCGAGAAATATGGTGTCACCATTCTCTATACCGCGCCGACCGCCATTCGCGCTTTCATGAAGTGGGGCAACGAATGGCCCAATAAACACGACTTAAGCTCGTTACGCTTGCTGGGGACAGTCGGCGAGCCAATCAATCCCGAAGCCTGGATTTGGTATCGCGACGTGATCGGAAAAAAACGATGCCCTATTGTGGATACCTGGTGGCAGACCGAAACCGGTGGAATTTTGATTAGCCCACTGCCGGGCGCCATTCCCGCCAAACCCGGTTCGGCGACGCTCCCGTTCTTTGGAATCGTGCCCGAAGTAGTCGATGACAAAGGCAAGCAGGTGCCGCGCAATTCCGGCGGCAAACTTGTTTTGCGCAAACCCTGGCCCAGTATGTTGCGGGGACTCTGGGGTGATCCGCAGCGCTACAAAGACGTTTATTGGAGTGAAGTCAAAGGCAGTTACTTCACCGGCGACGGAAGCCGGCAGGATCACGATGGATATTTCTGGATTGTTGGACGAATCGACGACGTGCTCAATGTGGCTGGTCACCGGATTGGAACTGCGGAAGTGGAGAGCGCCCTCGTAAGCCACAGCAAGGTCGCCGAGGCAGCGGTTGTCGGACGTAATGATGAGCTGAAGGGTCAGGCGCTAGTGGCATTCGTTACTCTCAAAGGCGGTTATAAAGCAGACTCACCATTGCGGGATGAGTTGCGCCAGCATGTGGCTAAAGAAATCGGGCCGGTGGCAAAACCGGACGATATTCGCTTCGCGGACGCACTACCCAAAACTCGCTCCGGGAAAATCATGCGCCGTTTGCTTAAACAGGTGGCCGCCGGAGGCGAGATCAAGGGAGACACCACAACGCTCGAAGATTTGAGTGTCTTGGCCACGCTGACGGCAGCGGAAGAATAGGTTTACAGGCACTTACCTGAGCCCGATTTTGCACGAATTGCGGTGCCGTGTGCCAAAGTGCGAACACCAAATAACGGCTTGCGTGGCCTGCATTGCACTTGTAGTTTCTTACGCCTTCTTTGGGGCACCCATAGCTCAATTGGATAGAGCATCTGACTACGGATCAGAAGGTTATAGGTTCAACTCCTATTGGGTGCGCCATTTATAAGTTGTTTTTAATCAATCATAAAAGTGCTATGCGCTGAGCATTCAGTTTGGAGAGAAAAATTGTCTGTCCGGTTTCTGTCCGGTATTTCGAGTTCTGACAGGGTTTTCCGTCATAGCACATAGCACATCCTTTCACCAAAAGCCTCTCTGAGGGCAAGCAGCGCAGAACACAGGGCATTCCTGTGTGCTAACCTGGCTGCTGGGTCCAGGCTAACCCCCAAAATATTATTCTGCGGGACTGACCGCTCGACGGTGGGATGGCGAAGGTGATCGCGTGTGTCGGTTTTCAGGATACTCCGTGGAACAGAGTTGGTTTGTTTCTCAGATGTCCTCCCTGGGACAAAAGGGTAATCACCGAAAGCAATTCCCCACCTGGGCAAACCGCAATCTGGGGGATATCGTTCTTTGCTCTGGAGGTTCGGTTTTTTCTGCGAGGGCCCCCTTGACACCGGTGGCAGGGGGTGGTGTTGGCGGCGCGAGGGGGTATCCTCCTTTGCTGGACTCAGAAAATTTTTTTGACCTCTTTTGCGATCGTTTTGGATATCTGGTAGGATTCGAGAGTCATGGCCGACTTTCCTAGTCCATTACTCGCGTGCAGACTGTCCTGACGGATGGATCATCCGCGACTGGGCAACTGCCAGCAAATTGCTGAGCTATTTTGAGCCAACTCGCCGCCCATTTGCCATTTTCACGCTTCCAGACAATAGCTACGTTCAGACCGTGGGTGCGAAAAGGCGGCTGACAGTCGAAGCCAGGGAATTTCATAGGGACGGTTCTTTCACTCATTGGGTTTTCGGTCGTCCCGCCCCGCTCGGCATACTGGAGTCCATCGAGGTTTCAATTGGGACTTTGACCCTTGATATAACACAGCTACTTGCGATGCGTGATGCTCGGGAGATCATTCGGCAGTTTCTGGAGACACGTACCTTCCCTTTGTCCTATCATCGCCAAGATGTTACTGAACGTTTTATATCCAAGCATCATGCTCGTTCTGAGTTGGTCGAAGTTCAAAGATTCTGTTAGCTACCTGCCGCGCATGATCCGAGCAAGGAGATCAACAATCTTTTTGGCAATTCTTACGCTGGAGATCGCGGGCTGTGTGAGTGAGCAAGTTCCCGAACCAGGCTTCTGGATCTACGTGCCCAAGCCAAGCATCGATGCGGCCGATAGCGGCAGGGGGAATCTGGCTCTGGTGGTGCTACCGGCCCGGCGGTACACGACTAACCGAATGGACCTCAGCGTGACAGGCGAGGTCAGGGCGCCAGGAGCCATCAAGCCCCCGCAAGGATGCACGGTGTTCGAAGCTATCGGTTATGCCGGTGGATTCACGGACTTCGCGTTCCCAAAACGTCTCTCGCTCGGAAAGGCGACGGGGCAGAGGTTGCGCCTTTATCTTCAATCTGAAGTTCAAGACCGATTCGGGCATAGGCGCGTTTGGTACGGGCTGGATAAGTTCTCAAGGACCGACTATGTCTTAGAGGCGGGTGACGAGCTGCATATCCCAAGACCCAATTTATGACAAAGCGGAAAATTGCTAACACGCCGCGGCAAGTTCGTCTTGCGGCGTACTGGGCGTCACTGGCCCGGCGTGGCTGCGCTCGTTAGCCCACTTCGCCCGCGTATATGCCACTTGATAGCCCAGAGGCGTACGAACGATTAGGCGAGCACCTTTGCGCGCTTGACCCGCTCGTCGAGGAGTTCTGTCGCCAGACCGGCTTCGTGCGCCGGACCACAGGCATCAGTCGATATCCGATGCGTCGCCTCGACCTTCATCGGCAGGTGAGTTGGTTCATTGAGTTGCGCATGGGGGAGGACGAGCACGGTCAGCGTTATGATCATTTTTTCCCGGACGTCCCTTATTGGCTGTCTGGTGGCGCGTGGATTGATTTGGAAGGTTACCGTTACGGCTCAGAGGGGATCGTGACATTCCAGGGAGTGCCTTTTTGTTTGCTCGGTGCGAGACTCGCGTCCGATCTCCGCTCGACGTGGGAACGCATTCGCGGGTTCACACCCGATTATTTGGTCTCGCTGGGGCCGCGAGTGAAGCTTAATCTCCACCCAAAGATTGAGATTGTGCCAGATGACAAAAACGTGGGCTAACCCGGCTGGTGCAGTGGACGCGCCGATAGCATCTCTGTTTTCATTTCAACGCCAGTGGCGGCGCGCCACTGACCAGCGTCGTTCGGTTCAAGTGACATGAAAGCGTTTTACCTCGTTCTGTCGGTCGCGATTACAGCGATTCTTGCACCTTGCGCTGATGCACCCAGTGCTCAAGCGAATACCAATAGTGTTGCCTTCCGAAGCCCATTCACTCTCAAGCTTCACGTGGACAAGGAAAATTACTACGAGCAGAAGTTTCCCAAGGTTCCCTACGTTTATAACGATGACGTTTACCTGTTCAAGGACGACGTTTTTGGTATTGATCTCCAGATTACTAATGGCGTGGTCCAGGGTCTTTCATATCAGTCGGACACGAACAAAGCAGCCGTTACCTTGCGATTTACGCAAGAGGTTAAGGACAACGGTGATGCTATGATGCTGCTTGTGATCGAAAACCACACGAAGCACAAATTGTTCATCGATGCTTTGATGACTGTGCCAAAGAGGAAGCCCGTGAGGACCTCCATTTTGCCTGTTGACGCCGGGCTAAGCGGGTTCGAGTCATGGCAGGATCCCATTGTTCAGTTAGTACTTCAGAATATCCGGTTTACGGAGAGACCAAACACCGAACAAAAGGATTGAGCCGATGCCGAGCAGCGCGGTATGTCCATGGTTTGAATTCCACGCCGTTGACGCGCTGCTCGTCGCGGCTCATCCTTAGCGTTATGCCTAAAATGGTTTCTAGAAATCCGATCAAAAGGAAACGAGAAGAAAGGCGGCTGGCAAAGCTGCAAAAAGAAGGTCGTCTGGTAAAAGGTGTCGAAATCCCCGAAGATGCCCTGGCGGCGAACCCTGACGCCCAAAATAACCAAGGTGGCTGTTCAACAAAATTCTATTATCAGGATGTTCATTACACTTGTGCTGGGTGCGGCAGACCCGGAGTTTGGACGGCTCAACAACAAAAAAAGTATTTCGAAGTCCAAAAGGGCAATATTTATAACGAGCCTAAATGGTGTTATAAGTGCCACTCAAGCCGCATGAAGAACAAAGAGGCAACAACTAATAAAGCATAACCAAACCATGCAGCGGATGCGAGCCAGCCGTTTGGGTCAGTCACAATTCGGACGTCATTGGCGGCTGGCTCTTTTCCTCCTTATGGGAGCGAAGTTTCTCCACGCCGCATTCACCGGCCGTTGGAGGCTGAGAAGATGAATCCAGCAAATCCGAACAAGGCGCCTGCACCTAACCGCCGCCCGCGCTTTCCGCTCGCCGCTTTGTATCCATTCATGTACCTTGTCTACGCTCCACTACTTCCCGGCGGCGGTAGGTGAGGCGCATCGCTGGCATCTGCGCATATGAAAGCTCAATCTTGCATTCCTGTTACCTGGCTCGTTTTTCTCAGCCTTCTCCTGCCGGTGGCTGCGCCGTTTGATCTAGTGGCCCAAACGAATAACGCTGCCCAACCCAAAGCGCCGACCGGGCTATACGTTTCCGTAAAGGAGATTATTCCCACGTTTACCATGCGGATCGCAACCAATGGCAACTACCAGGTGGACGTTGGGGCTTGTGGCCCGATGGGGTGCCTATCGCTGATGGGAACGTGGCAGTGGGACAGCCAGCGGCAGGAGTTTCTGCTGGACTCAACCAGGTATCATTGGTGGTTCGATTTCCGCCGGCTTGTCGTCAATCAACGCGAGCCCGACACGCTGGAGTGGGTCCCTAGGGAGGGCACCGGCAACGTACTTGGCGCTTATGAACGCATCAAATTCAAGCGCCAGCCTGGCGCGCCTTAGACACCGGAACTCAGCTAACGAACCGCTCCAGGCGACGGCGACGCCGGATTGCGGCAGGGCTTCACTTGCGGGAGAGAGGCCCCAACCGGAGAAGGTCGGCACGCTGTTCCGGCAGGTCAGGAAAGTTCCGGAGGACAAGTGCGTTCCGGTGGGGATCTTTCGCTGTTCGGCGTGCGGATTCCTGGAGTCGTACCGCGCGCCCGGAGTTCGCCGCCAAATAACGCCGAACATTTGCATGAAGCCACAGTCAGAGGAGTGTATATAATCGCGGGTGACGTGGTTTCCGCAAACGATAGATCGCGTGTTCTAGCCTCAATCGAGCAACGCCGAAAACCGGCCCGGTAATCATTGCGTATAAGTCGCTGCCTTGACTTTCCAATATCGGCACAAATAATAGGCGAAAGGAGTAGACTGAGTTGGTCGCTGATTGAGGCTCATCGCACGTTGATATGGAAAGCGACAGGGAGTCGGGCGGCTTGGATTATTTCACCTCAGGCTAGGGTAACAAAACGATGCGATAAAAGCTCCTGCTTTCAGTTTGGGGTGGGCTAACAAAAGTTGTGCTGTCCACGGTGGCTGTAATGGAGGACGCAACGGGGGCCCAGTTTGTCAGAAGCAGATTCGTTGTTTGCTCCAGCCGGTAGATCCCGTTGGTGAAAGAGGTCCACGTTAGATTTACGGATTGGTTGGATCGACCGAAATAGGTGATTACGGGTTCGCTTACCAGCCGGAATACTACTCCTCCATCGCCAGACCCGCCGTAGAAGGTCGTTCCATAGAGATTCCCGTCTCTGCCCGGCACGAGCGCGGCCCACGGATTTTCCCCTTTAGCCGAACCAAAGCTCAAAATATTCGTAAAGTCGCCGTTGATGGTGAGTCGAAAGAGGGTACCGGGGCCGCCGATCGTTCTGCCATAGATAGCCCCGTCACGTCCTTGAACCAAGTCGCCATGGGGGAAGCTTCCATTCGTGCCATTGAAATCGAGGATAGTCGTCAAAGAGCCTCCAGGCGTCATTTTAAAGATCGAGCCAAAGCCGGTATTGGTCCTGGCGCTTTCTGTGGTCCCGTAGAAGTTGCCATCGCTCGCCAGGAGCAGGTTGCCGCTAGGCCTGCCGCCATCGGCAGGGCCGGTGAATGTGTGGAGCGTCGTTAGCACTCCGTTTGTTGTCAGCCTGAAGATCGTGCCGGCACCATCACCTGATGGGCCGCCGCCTCCCGTAGTGCTCCCATACAGAGCGCCGTCCGACCCAAGGATTAATCCGGCCTGTGGATTGTTGCCGTTAGTGCCGTTGAAGGAAAGGACCGTGCTGAACAATCCATTGGTCGTGACTTTGAATACCGTTCCCGCACCATTGTCCAGGCAACTGCCCGCACCCCCAAAATAGGTCGTGCCATACAGGTCTCCATCGGGAGTTTGGGTGAGTCTGCAGATAGGGCCAATTCCTTCGCCAAGGCTACAGTCGAAATGGTGGAGATTGGTGAAGATCCCTTCGGGGGTCATTTTGAAGACCGTGCCGGCAGCCGCGTTAAAGTCCTGGTACGTCGTGCCGTAGAAGTTGCCGTCCGCGCCCTCTATGAGACCCGCTTGAGGGTAATACCCAAAGGCACCGCCGAAAGAAAACAGCGTCGTTACGTCACCTGCTGGGGTCATCCGAAAGATCATCCCTGCGTTATTGGTGCCACCTTGCTCCGAACTGCCATAAAACGACCCATCGCGGCTTTGAACGATTTCCCACAGCGAGGACGGCCCGCCGTTCGTGCTGTTAAACTCGTGCAGGACTTGCAAAGTCAATTCCGCACGGCAGGTTTGATTGATCGGTGCGACCAAGTAGAACGCCAGTAAGACAAAAAATGGTTTCATTTCTGAGTTCCCCTTCCGGTATGATTTCGCGAGAATCTTCGAATAACTCCGGGACGGTCAATTCAAAAATGTGACTTTTGGTGAAATCATTGCCACGCCGAGAGAACAGCTTTGTCTGCGAGCCGTTTTTAATCGCCTCGATTCGGTCGGCTACGAACAAAGCAGAGTTCTTCCGTCTGCGCGGGCCGTAGCAGCGAACTTCCATCGATTGGACTTGCTCCAATTTGTGCAGGAAGTTATCGCTTCTAATGCACAAAAGTGAACCAAGCGAGGGGCATATGCGAAGCAACGAGGCCAATTGTTTCAGTCCTAAAATCGATCCGCACTCAGGATATCGCGCCGTCGCATGGCATAAATCCGATCCTGTGGATGCTTCGGGACAACTTGAACTAAAGGCTGTACTAGGCAAAAAATAAGATACCCAACTTCCGCACTTGTAATATGCGGACTGGTACCTCTTCCCTTGGCGAAAATCAGGAACTCTTTCTGTCCGAGTTTGAAAATCAGCGCAAGATTACGCCGAGAATTCCGTATTAAGTAGTATATGTATGTGTATGACCCCTCGATGGTGAACAGTTTGAAGGGTTTGGTCACTCGGCTCACCTGGAACCGTAGTTTGCAGCAGGATCTTCTGCAGGAGGCCCTCATTCATCTTTGGTTGATTGAGACCCGGCGGTCGGGTCAAACCACAAGCTGGTATCTACAAAGCTGCAGATTTCATCTCCAACATTACCTGAGTTCAGGACGCAGCGTGGATTCGGCCAAACACCGAGGCCAACAGGTGGAATTCCAGAATGGATTTCAGGCGGATAAAACAGAAGACAATCACATATCGGGAATAGAGGATTTGTTGTTAAGCGAGGTGAGTGCCAGGGATCTAATAGGCCTGTTATCACAGTATCTTTCCAATGACGAAAGGGCTGTGCTGAATTGCCTCACCGAAGGTTTAGGGCCGAGGGAAATTGGCCGCAGACTTAAGATGTCGCATACGATGGCATTAAGGCATCGATCCAAAATTGCAAAAGTCCTGATTCGGCTTGATAAGCAGTGGGACGGCCAAAGAAGGACTTTGGCAGAATCCGTCACTCCGACTCCCTATGATGCGCATGCAAAGCTTGACACCATCTTTGCAAAAGATGCCGTGCCCGTACTCAGCGCAGCTTGAGTTAATTAACAACTCAGCTAAGGCGCCCGACCTTACGTGCGGAATGATGAACTTGGTTCAGAATTCTTGGTATCTCAAGCATGAAGCCTCGAATAACCGCTCCAAATAAAAGATCGAGTCCTTCTAGGCCGTGGGTCCGCGCCTCGCGGAAGGCCAAGAGCGTGATGTGTTGATGTGTGAAACGTGCACTCAAGGAGGCCAACCACAGACTCCAAGCCGGAGTGGCCGACACGGATGAACACGGGTTAGGGCCGGGGCGCGTGGCTCCTATCGATAGAACGGTTCCACCACCAAAAGGCCAGTGTCGCTAAACAAGTAACTAAAACATAGCTGGCGATTCCAATCAATGCAGCGCGTTCCTTGAAGGCATCCTCCACGACGGGTTTCCAGAAACCCACCGAGCCTTTGCCGCCCCGCATCCAGTCACCAGTATTCCAGGCGGCATGAAGGCCAATTGGCAACGCGAGACCTCGCGTAGCAATAGCGGCCATGCCAAAGAGCAGCGAGCCAACGCCCGCACCGAGCAGAGCCAGCCCCCAAGTCGAGCCTCCCACGACATGTTCAAGCGCAAATATGAAGGCCACAATAGACTGGGCACCCCAAAGACCAAAAACCGGCTTTAGGCGTTGGAGCGGGTAACCGTGAAATGCAAGCTCTTCCCGGACCGATAAGGATAGGAAAGCGACCAAAGTGACTATCGCCTCAGAGAAACCGATTTGCGGCGTGCGAACCCAGCGAACATCGCCAACACCCCATAAGACTGCGGAATTTAGCGCGACCAGGATCAAGCCGATTAGAAACCCAATAGCAAAACGCAGGAGACTCCGGCGGTCAGGCGAAGCTCCGACCTCGTCAAGTCGCAGACCTTCCCAGCGCACGAATAACACTGTCAGGCCGAACGCGCCGAGGCTGGCTCCCGTGCCTATGAAAACTTGCGGCGCCCATCCAGGACCTTTAGGAGCCATGGGGGCGAGGGCGGCCAGAATGACAGCGCAGCCGATGACGAAGAGAAAGGCACGACCAAGTGACCGCCAGCGTCGGAAGTCATTTCTCATATCGTTCCGCGAGGATAAGCATCACGAGAGTTCAGGGGGTAAGTCCGGAATATTAGTAATTTTTACTGTCCGGTTTTTTCGTTTCTGAGCAATTTGGATAAAATTGGAAAAAACAGAATCGGGAAGAGAAAACAGCTCAGTCTTTTCCCGTCCTCACGAGGCGTGGTCCATGAATCATTGTGTCACCGTCTCGCTCCATCGGCGCGAACTAATTCGCGCTGGTACAACCTTGGTGCTAGTTGAGCTACTCGATATCAAGTTTGTGGCGCGCGGAAAGGTGAAGGTCGCCGCCCCCGAAGTCAGCGCTCCGCCGAAATCGAGCATCGCCTGATGACCGATAGCCTCGACCGTCAGCGGGTCAATTAACAGGTTCACCGCCAGGCCCTTGACACCCGCCGTGAGGTTCTGCCACAGCCCGTTTCCTGCTGCCTTGTTCTTCACCGACGCGACCGTCACTTCCATTTTGGGCGGCCCGGGCCCGCGACGAAAAGTCAGGGTATTTACCCGCGCAACGATTTCGTTGAGGCGCCGGAACTCGCCCTCGTGACAGCGGATTTCACACAGCCCAATGGAGACGGGGCTGGTTTTGCGGTGGGCATTGAATCGGAGACGCACCTCGCGGACGGTCTCCATCTTGTTGCTGATGGTTCCCTCGACCTCGACCGTGCCGCTACCCGAGCCATTGACAGTGATGGAGCTGAGCTGGCGGCCGATCGAGCCGCCCGCCCTGAGCTCGCGGTCATGCCGGCGAATGGTCGGCGCAAGATCCAGAATGCTCTGCTGTGAACCGTTGCCGGTAAAATCGAACTCGCAGGTCACGACGAACGAATGGGCGGTGCCTTTCCGTGTCGCGGAGAGCACGCGGGCGGCCTGGGTGCTGCCGGGGCTGGTGCGTGAGGAAACCGGCTCGGGTGAAATGAGCGGCACGAAATACATGAAAGAGGCCACTGGGTTTCCAGGGGATTCGTTGCGGCCATAGTCCAACCGGATGGTTGGCCCGGTAGCGGCATCCGTGGCCGCGACAGTCGGTGGCGGGCTTGCCTGGCTGAACGCCGGCCGCAGTCCGTTCGCCCAGACTGCCAGCGAGAGCAGGAGCAGACTCGCACTGCGCCGCACCTCCAATGACGCTGGGCGACCCGGGGAGAATTGGGATTGCCTCTTGCTCATTCTGGCTACAAGGTACCACATCGGCGGGGGATACCAAACCTTGTTCTGACCCAAGCTGCGCCCTGCCCCCCACCTGCACCGGCCCAGGCCCAAAAGCCGGCTTCCCCGTGCTCCACCCGGCTGTCGCCGAGATGGCGCGGGCCGACCGTCCGATCCCACCCCATCATTCCTGTGCCTGTAATTCGACCGAACGCTGATTAAGTGCCGCATCCTGCCAGCGGGCGCTGGTACAAGCGATGCGTCTTGTAGCGGACGGCGCCGCCCAGCTCGAGACTGCGATTTACCACCACGTTGGATTCGAGCGTCCAGGACAGCTCCGCGCTGGTATAGCCCATCCTCTTAGCCCAGGCGTGGATGCGGTGGAACAGCAGCACCAGGACCTCCGTGGCGCGGAACTCCGGGACGACGCCCAAGAGAAGCAGCCGCACGCGCGAGACCAGCCGCTTACGGAGCAGGAAGCGGGCGAGGCCGAGCGGGAACAGCCGCCCGCCGGTGCCCTTGAGGACCTGGTTGATGTCCGGCAGCCCGATCGCGCAGCCGATCACGCTCCCGCCCGATTCGGCGAGCAGCACGCCGTCGGGGATCGCCACCTGCTTCAAATCGGCGGCGATGTGCTGGAACTCCTCGTGCGTAGGCGGCACAAAGCCCCAGTTGGCCTCCCACGCGCGGGAATAGACCTGGCGGAGCTTCTCCATCTCTCGCGAGAAGTCGGAGAAATCGACCGGGCGAACCACGAACTCTCCGCGAAGCTCCGATTGCGCCACCAGTCGCGTGAACCGGTCAGGCAGCGGCTGACGAAGGTCGAACAGCCACGCGTACAGGTCCATCACCTTTGCATAGCCGGCTCCCTCGATGTACTGCGCGTACTCCGGCGGGTTGCACGGCATCATGACGAACGGATCGGTGTCAAACGCGTCGATCTGCAGGCCGCCGCTGTAGTTGAGCGACGGGTTGAGCGGTCCCCTGAGCGCCACGCGTCCGCGCGAGCGGGCCCACTGCTCAGCCTCGGCCAGCAGCGCCCTCGCCGCTTCCACCGAGTCGGCCTCGAAGAAGCCGAACATGCCGACGTTGTCGCGGTGGACTTCGTTGTGCCGCCGATCATCAATGGCCGCAATCCGGCCCGACACGCGGTTGCCGTCAACTGCGAGAAACAGCTGCATGTCCGCCATCGCAAAGAATGGATTGCGGGTCGGGTCGAACTGGTGCCATTCCGAGAGCCGCAACTGCGGCGTCCAGTGCGGGTGTGCCCGGTACTTCGTATATGGAAAATCGATGAACTGCCCGAGGAGCCGCCGATTGTTGACGAGGCGGACCTCAATCATGGACAGCAACCTGACGGAACACTGAGAATTGGTTTTGCTCCACACTCATCACGGGCCGCAGCATGCCAAACGGTGTGGCAGGGGTTCAAGCGGCAAGTGTTGCCGGCGTTCTGCCCGTTTTTTTCGGGTTTCGCTTCAAGTCCGGCGTTCGCCTAAGGTAATCTGCTGCAGGCATCCGGGCCCGTGTTGCGCGTGGGCGGAACAGGTTGCGCGCCGACACGCCGGGAAAAGGCCGTAACCAGGTATGGACCTCGCGTCCGAACAGAACTTTTGGGGAGAAATAATTGTCGTTGACCAACAGATAGGGAAAAGCAAAATTCCTATCAAGTTAGCTCAGTTAAGAACACCGAGGCGTCTATGCATAGCCATCTCCGGCCTGAGCGTCCGTCGGTTGCTCCTGTGACCGCCCTCATCCCGCCCAAGGGATCGTCCAATCGAACCACGCACCCGTCCCTAAAACTTTTCAACAAGGTGCGTAAGTTTAAGACCGCTGCGGAATTGCGCGCCGCGGGACTCTATCCTTATTTCCGCAGCATCTCCTTCGCCCAGGACGGAGAAGTGATCCTCAGGGGACGAAAGATCCTAATGATGGGTTCGAACAGCTATTTGGGGCTGACCAACCATCCCAAAATCAAGGAGGCTGTCCAGGAGGCCGTGGATAAATATGGGACGGGTTGTGCTGGTTCGCGATTCCTCAACGGAACCCTTGACCTTCACCTCGAACTGGAGCACAGGCTGGCGGGCTTGGTGCGAAAGGAAGCGGTCCTCCTCTTCAGCACCGGATTTCAGGTGAACCTGGGTGTGATGAGCGCCTTGGTGGACCGGGATGAATTCATCCTGGCCGACAAAAGCAACCATTCCAGTATCATCGAGGGGTGCCGTCTCTCCCACGGCAAGCTGGTTCGATTTGCCCACCGCGACATGGTGAGTTTGGAGAGCCGCCTAAAGCAAATCGACCCGGCGACGGGAAAACTGATCGTGGTGGACGGCGTCTTCAGCATGCAGGGCGACATCATCCCACTGCCGGAATTGTGCCGGCTGGCGGGCAAATACCGTTCCGCAGTGATGGTGGATGACGCTCACGGCATCGGCGTGCTGGGCCGCCGGGGCGCGGGCACTTCCAGTCATTTCGGCATGACCGACCAGGTGCAGCTCATCATGGGCACCTTCAGCAAATCGCTGGCGAGCCTGGGCGGATTCATCGCTGCCGATTTTGCAACCATCGATTACCTTAAGCACCATTCCCGGCCGCTCATCTTTAGTGCGAGCATGAGCCCCGCCAACGCCGCCGCGGCTCTGGCCGCACTGGAGGTCATGTTGGATGAGCCGGAACGGATCGCACAATTATGGCGCAACACGGAGCGGATGAAGACGGGACTGCTGTCGCTCGGTTTCGACCTGGGCCAGTCCGCCTCGCCGATCCTGCCGGTTTATACGCGCGACCTGCGCCTGGCCTTCACCATCTGCAAACGGATGGAAGAGGAGGGGGTCTTCGTAAACCCGGTGGTCTCCCCAGGTATCCCGCGAGGTCAGGAACTCATTCGCATCAGCCTCATGGCCACGCACACCGAGGCTCAGATCGATTTTACACTGGAAAAATTGGGCCTGGTGGGCCGGGAGGTTGGCCTCATTTAGTTTGTCGGGGCCACATGAAGGTATTGTTGACCGGCGCCAGTGGCTTTGTTGGAAGCCACATTCTCGATCGCCTGTGCACCCGTGGGTTCGAATCCGCGGTCCTGCTGCGTCCGGCATCCTCCCGGCAATTTCTCGAGTCTAACCTGGGGCGCGTCGAAGTGCGGCTCGGGTCGCTCGGTGATGAGGCGAGCCTTCGAGAGGCGTTGCGGGGCGTCACCCATGTCATCCACGCTGCGGGCTGCACCAAGGCTCTGCGAACCCAGGAGTTCCACGCGGTAAACCAGGCTGGCACTCGCGCCCTCGTGCAGGCCATCGCCACACAGAACGGGCAGGTCCAGCGTCTCGTTCACATCTCCAGCCTGGCCGCGGCGGGGCCGGCTGGAGCTGACCGACCGGCGCGGGAAGAAGATGAGCCAGGACCAGTATCCGAATACGGCCGGAGCAAGCTAGCCGGTGAAGGGGAGGTCAAGGATAGCCAGACCGAATGGGTGATTCTACGGCCTCCCGCGGTTTATGGTCCGCGAGACACCGACTTTCTGCCTGTCTTTAAAGCGATCCGGGCTCATCTTCTGCTCTACTTCGACGGCGGTTCGCAGGCGCTGAGCTTCGCCTATGTGAAGGATCTTGCGAGCGCCTGTGTGGAGTGCCTGAGCCACCCGGCAGCGGCCGGCCGAATCTACAATGTAGCAGGCGACGACGTGGTGACGGCGCGGACCCTTGCGGAAATGATCGCCGGCCTGATGAAGACCTGGACTATGCCCGTGCCACTGCCCGGAGCGTTGCTCTGGCCGGTCTGTGTCGGGCAGGATCTGCTCTCGCGCCTGAAAGGACGGCCCAACGTGCTCAGCCGTCAGAAGTATTTCGAGCTGAGGGCCTCCGCCTGGGTTTCCGATACCACTCGTTTGCGCCAGGAGACAGGGATCCGGTGCCCTACACCCCTGCTGGCCGGGCTGGCAGAAACGCTCGACTGGTATCGTCGCGAAGGATGGCTGTGAAACCCTTCTGGAATCATTACCGTCTCGTCGACTGGCTGACTCAGGGCTACCTGGCGATCGTCGGGTTGCTCGTCCTAATTCTGCACGGGGCCACTCTCCCCCAATGGCTATGGTTTGTGCTCGCCCACCTCGTCCTGCTTGTTGCGATCGACGGATTAATCCGGTGGTACGCCGCGCGGCCCGATCGTCACGTAGTCGATTTTTTGAGGCACCTTTATCCCGTCCTGCTCTACGCGTTTTTATACCGGGAAACCGGCTCGCTGAATCGCCTTCTTGAGACCGGCTACCTCGACGCGCATCTTCTCCGGTGGGATCTAGCGATGTTTGGTGGACTACCGAGCGTGAGCTTCATGGAGCGGCTCCCGTACTTGCTGGTTAGCGAGCTGCTCTACGCGAGTTATTTCTCCTATTACTTCATGATTCCGGGCGTCGGGATAGCATTGTTCCTCCGGCAGCGGGCGCGCTTCCAACATTACATAGCGGTGCTGTCGTTCATTTTCTACGTCTGTTATCTTTTCTACATCTTCACGCCAGTGATGGGGCCGGGCATCCTCGACCCGGAAAAGATGCCGCTGCCACTGCCGCCAGATTTGGCCGGGTTGAGGTTGCCAGAACCGCCAGCGGCGATACAGGTCGGGCCATTCTTTCGAATTATGCAGTACGTGTACGAACACTTTGAAGCGCCCGGAGCGTCCTTTCCCAGTAGCCACGTGGCTGTGGCCCTTTGCACCCTGTACTTCTCGTTCCGGTATCTCCCCCGCATTCGGATTCTCCACACCGTCATGGTGATTCTCATGTCTATTGCCACGGTGTATTGCCGTTATCATTACGTGGCGGACGTGATCGCCGGTGCCCTGGCCGCCACGCTGTTGATTCCGCTCGGCAACTGGCTCCACGGCAGATTTGGAAAGTCGGGATTCATCCAGGATGCTGTCAAAAACTTTCCGGCGCCGGCGGCCAGATCTTCGGTGCCCAACTAGGCGTCCTCAGAGGTACGGCGAGAACAATCGAGCGATGGCATCGCGCACTTTTGCCGCGTAACCTCGTCCGTCTACCTCAGCCAAAGTCACTTCGCGCGCGTCGCGGAGCTTGTTCTCAATAATCTTGCCCATAGTGCTGGCAAATTCGCGTCCATAACATTCAATGTTCAATTCAAAATTCAGCCGAAGACTGCGTGCGTCCCAGTTTGCGGATCCCAGCAAAACCCAATGGCCATCCACGATCATCAGCTTGGAGTGGTCGAAGGGCGGCGGCGTGAGCCAAAGGCGGCAGCCGCGTCCGAGCACTTGCCACCACATGGCGCGCGAAGCCCAGTGGAGATAGGGCAAATTATTCTTCTCCGGTAAGATGATGTCCACACGCACCCCGCGCAAGGCAGCGAGATTCAGGGCCGTGACGAGTGCCTGATCCGGTAGGAAATACGGGGTGAGAATTTGCACGGATGCTTCGGCCTCGGCTAGCGCGGCAAGCAGTGCCCAGCGCAATTTTTCGAAATCGGCATCTGGGCCGTCGATGATGACCCGTGCGACGACGTTTCCGGATTCATTTAATTCGGGAAACCAGGCGTCACCATCGAGAGTTTCGCCAGTGGTAAACGCCCAGTCGTTTGCAAACGCTTCTTGCAAGCGCCCTACCACGGGACCTTCGATGCGGAAATGCAGATCTTGCACAGGATGTTTTGGTTTCTGGGCAAGGAGGTTACCTTGACGGATGTTCAAGCCGCCCGTGAAAGCTGTCTGTCCATCAATAACGAGAATCTTGCGATGATTGCGCAAATTAATGCTCGCCACGCGCCACGGCGTTAGCAAGGAGGAGGGCAAAAACGTGGCAAACCGAACGTGTGCATGTCTCAGTTTGGTATTGATGCGCGGCCATGAATAGCGGGTGCCGGCAGCGTCAATCAAAACGCGAACATGGACTCCGCGTTTGACCGCGCGCCCGAGCGCCTCGGCAAATTGTTTGCCGCTGGAATCGTTGTCGAAAATGTATGTAACAAGCGAAATGGATTTTTGCGCGGTTTCAATCGCGGCAAGCATGGCGGGGAAGGCTTCATCGCCGTTAACAAGCGGCTGCACGCGATTGCCGGGCATCAGAGGTTGCGCGACGACGCGGCCGACGACACGAGCCAGCATTTGCAGATGTTGGGCGCCGGAGGGTTGCGACTCTCCGAAATGCTCAGGAATGAGGCGCCCCTTGGTTTTATGGACCCCGAACGAAATGGCGCGGCGGCGGATGCGGTTAACGCCCAGGGCCAGATACAGAATTGGGCCAAACAGGGGAACAAACCAGATCGTGACAAGCCAAAGGGTTGCGGAGCGTGGATCTCGCTTATTGAGCAGGGCGTGAATCGAGGCGAGCATCGCCACCAGAACATAGAGGCCGGCGACCAGATGCGGCCAAAACCGGGAGAATGTCTCGAGCCAACCCACAATCGACCGCCAGGGCGCTGTTGTTACTAGCCAGGGTAACAGCGAAACACCTTCATGCCCGAGACCGCGTGGACCCATGGCATTTTCGACGTTGTCCACGAAAATCCAAAGTGTCCAACTTCACTCATTTCATTCCCTTCGCTTGGGTTTTCCGCCGAGAATCGTACCCTAATGTCAGTGCTTCACAAGGTCAATGTTTCCTTGGTCAATCCCCACCTGAGGCAAAGCTGAGACTGCTTGCTCCCGCATTCAAACCCGAATGGTCAGCTCATGCAGCAGTCCCGCCTACGATAACCTTGCCTGGAGACGCGGATTTTCTTAACGTATGTTGGAATGCAAGAAAGAGGAGATTTTCCGCGCGGCTCAGCTTCCGATCTTGCTTTGTGCCTTCAATCGTTGACCCATGATGGGCGGGTGGCGGTCTCCCCCTCGCTGTCTGCCATTGACGACAATGACGCAATTCCGCTGCTCAAACAGATGGATGCACACCTCCGAGACGAACTCGGGCTTGCTCTCCCGATGTTTTCAGTTACGGCGGCGCTTTGGGGCGCTCGCCTGTTCCATCAGCTTTGTCGATTTGTGGTATGCCGCGATATTGGAGAGAAGCCAATCAAGGACGCCTGTTCCGTTTCCTGCCCTACCCCTCGAGAGGCGCAGACCGATTGGTCGGTGGACCTGACGTTGCGACATCTGCCGACCTTGTTTCAGTTGGCACGTCACCTTAGCAATGCCGATCCGCTGGTCGAGCAGATGAAAAGGATTGCAACAGAGTGGCCACTTTCTTCAGTAGGCATTCCTGGATTGGCAAACTTTCCAGTGGAAACATTCATCGACCACCCAGCGCTTCGACGATTGTACGCTGATCGCATCATCAGCGCCGCGGATACCTCGCGTCTTGGCCATCCTCAGGTGGACGATTTGCTGCGAGCCGATTTGGGAGTGCACCGGGAGTTGGCTCCGCACATTGCCGGCAAACTTTTTGCGACATCTCATGAGACCAACTGAAATTACCACCCGCCTGGCAATCGAAGCGCTCGACCCGATGAAAAAAGCGTTTGTCGGCAAGGATGAAATTATTGACCTGCTGGGGATCTGCCTCGTGGGGGGCGAAAATTTGTTTATCCTGGGTCCACCGGGAACGGCGAAAACAGCACTCGTTCATCAACTCGCGGCGAGACTGCAGGGCAAGACTTTTGACTACCTTCTCACGCGTTTCACAGAACCGAACGAATTGTTCGGCCCGTTTGATATCCGCAAGCTGCGCGAGGGCGAATTGCAAACCAACACTGAAGGGATGCTGCCTGAAGCGTCGCTGGTCTTTCTGGATGAATTGCTGAATGCCAACAGCGCAATCCTCAATTCACTCCTGGTCGCCCTGAACGAACGGCTTTTCCGCCGCGGCAAGGAAACCCGTCCGCTCGCCGCGCTCATGTTTGTGGGAGCGAGCAATCATTTGCCGGAAGATGACGCTCTGCACGCTTTGTTTGATCGGTTTTTGTTGCGTGTGCACTGTGAAAATGTCCCCGGCGAACGTCTTTCGGAAGTGCTCACTGCCGGTTGGAAGCTCGCCGCAGGCAACACGGAAAAGGCATCGCTTCACTTTGACGAGTTACGGCTGGTGCAGTCGGCCCTTGGTGGAGTGGAACTTGGCGGAATCCGCCAGCCATTTACCGAATTGATTCATCGCATCCGACATGCTGGCATTCCCGTGAGCGACCGGCGGGCAGTAAAGCTGCAGCGAGTGATAGCTGCCAGCGCGCTATTGTCGGGCCGGACCGAAACGCGACTGAGCGACCTGTGGGTGGTGCGGCATATCTGGGACACCGAAGAACAACAGGAGGTGCTCGCCAGCCTGGTGAACCAGGCAATAACGAAACAACCGGCAACACCCGATGACCATCCCCGAGCTCGTCCGCAGGAGGGTCCAGACCCGGAATTGGTCGCGCGGGATATCGATTCGATCGAAGAATCATTAAAAAATGATGCGTTGCCGGAGGTGGAAAAATCATACCTGCGCGATCGGCTTGGGATTCTTGAAGGACGCTGCCAATGGGTCAAAGATGGCTCGAAACGAGACTGGCTTTTAGAGCGTGCGGCTGCACTGTGGCAGTCGCTCAAGAAATAATTCACTAATTTATTATCCGGCCGATTTACTCATTTATTATGCGCTGGACTATGTGCATTGCCCGAGAAGACGCCGCCGTGCTGGCCACTCTACGGCTTGCTCAGGGAATTGAAGTGGGGGAAAGCGAAGGCCTTATTTGGCTGCGCAGTCAACAGACCAACGAAGGAATCGAGGCGAAACTGGCCTGCTTGCCGGCTCGTGGACGGTACGAATGGCTTGCGTCAAATCAGCTTCGACAATTGGATCAAAGGATTCCTTGTTCTGAATTGCCGAAACTGTCATGGCAACCTTTGGACGCGTGGCTGCGAGTTGAGAGGCTTCCTGCCGCGTTCCCTGCTATTCCACCGAAAGCAATTCCTCTCCGTCTCGTGCGTTCGACTTGCGAGTGTGAATCTCAATTATTAATGACCACCGTGGAGGAGTTAAAACAGTTTGCCTCCACGGCGGCTCGAGTGAGATTGGAATGCCTGGAGTTCGCGGCAAATGCTGAGGGGCATGCTTTGGTGAAAGGCCAACCGCTGCCATCTTTGCCAGGTCGCCGGTTCGTGCTACACGGCGGCCGTGTGGGTGTGCCTTCAGGCTTTTCGTGGGAGCCTGCAGTCCATGCCGAAGTGCTGGTTCGGCGTTTGAGCGTATCAGCCGATATGATAGTTTTGTGGGCCGAGGATGGAAGCATAACCCGATTCCACAGCGAGCAATTCATTCGAGTCTCGCGGAGTGCACTCCGCGAAACGGAGCGAGCCATCCTGGAAGGGCGATGAATCCTGACCGACAACAAGCTATCGAGTACCTGCGGGCGCCTCTGAATGGTTTGTGGCGCTGGGCGGAGAATGGCTCGGTATTAGTCTGGCGCGATGGGAGCACGATTGCATTTCGCCAGGAGGTTGTTCAGATCCTGGAATCGTTGGCGCCCAATGGATTGCCTTCCTTTGGCGCCCTCGTGTTCCTTTTGGCCGCTTGCCGCGGCAAACTACCTGCGGTTTCTGATGTCATTGTCACATCCAATACCCCTTTGCCTCCGTCGGCTGGGCAGGATGCGGTGATGCTTCTGACCGCCCGCGCGCAGTTGAAGGTAAAGATCGAAGCCGCGCTCGCTCAACTGGCTAGAGTTTCTCAACTTGCGAACGACTTGCAGCCGGGAATCCGAGCCAAATCCGTGCTGGCTGAAGCCGTGTTCGAAACGGCAAAGGTCGAGCGTTATGTCGAGGGCAGGACGGTGCTGCGTGGTTTGCGCGAGACAATGAACGATACCGAGCTGGTTGACGCCGAGCATGGTGCTGTGATCGGCAGTTACATTCGGCAAATTCATATCGTCGCTGAAGGAATCAAACCACACACGTCCGACTCGTTGGCGTTACGTCTGCTGACCGGCGTTGACGCGCTCCCAAAGCAAGCGGACGCAAATTTGCCGGCCGCAGAGCGGGCGCGCCGGCTGATTGAAGAGTTGAGCCGTGACCGCGAATTTGGCGCAGTGGCACGTGCCGCGCGGGAATTGATGGCTGCCGTACGGCTGCCGCGACGCCTGGGAGATCGTGATCAACTGGCCATTGGCGGAGTGGCGGACATCACCAACCGCGGGCCGCTGGACCGACTATTGTTAAGCGAACTGGCACATGATGACCTCACCCTTTCGGTCCGAGTAGCGTTGAACGAGGCGCTCTACCTGCGACGAGAGCCGCCGATGCGTGAACCGCCGGGCATCCTGGCATTGCTGCTGGATTCCGGTATACGTCTCTGGGGCGTGCCGCGCGTACTGGCGACCGCCGTGGCATTGGCTCTGATTGCGCTCGATAAGCAGCACAGTGAAGTGCTTTCATGGCGAGCGCATGGAAAACAATTGCAGCCTGTAGATCTGCTTTCACGCCAGGGCCTGATTCAACACTTGGCCGCTCTGGAACCCAGCGCGCACCCGGGCGAATCCGTCCCTGAGTTTGCCGAGGCTTTCCCGCCCAACTCGCAACACCAATCCGTATTGATCACCCAACGCGATGCTCTCGCGGATCCGGAGTTTCGTCGGGCTTTGGTGAGCAGTCCTCGCGGGCCAGGATTTATTGCTACCGTCGAGCGCGATGGACGATTCGAGTTGCATGCCTTGCCTCTGTCTCACCGCGGCCCCATCTGCGAAGCGCACCTGGATCTCACCTCGATCTTCCGAGAGCCGGTTGCCGTTTCTCCAATAAACGCCGATATCGATCCCAACCTGCCGGCCATTTTCCGCATCACACCGTTTCCATTTCTTTTACCACTGAACGGGAGGGTGGATTTCTCGATCAAAGGGCTGGATGGTTTTACTTATGCAGTGCTCAATGACCGCCGGCTTGTTCGATTCCAAGACCAACGGTCAGGGGGAAGGGTGCTGGCGAACGACCTGCCAGGCGGCAAAACCATTTGGATGGACTGTGACGGGTCTAACGTTCATGCGGTAAAAGTGGGTTCCAGCCAGCGCCCGGCGCGATTGCTCTCGATTGCCTTACCCAACGGGAACCTGCGAATTAACGACCTGGTCAGTGGACCCGAGTTATTGGCGGCGCATCGTTATGGAGAGACGCTGGTAGTCATTCGCCAACACGATGTTCGAGCCTATGCTCTGAGCGACGGCCGGCTCTTGGATCAGGCACGCAATCCGCATCACTGGCTTAACGGTCGATTCTTCCGTGGCGAAAATCAGTTTTATTTTGTGTCATGGGATGGCACACGGTTGAAGTTTCAGCCGGTGAGCCTGCCCAGCACGCATCCTTTCTCGAGGATCTCTGCCATATTTGACAGGAGCGGACTTACTGGCCCGTGGCTGCTCTCCAACAGTGGCGAAATTGTTTCCACCGAAACAGGAAAGGTCGTCACGTTACCCAACCCTCCCAGGGCCAGGCTGGATTTCAACTCGACGCTCATTTCGCGAATGGGACATCAACTGTATGTTGCGACCACCCGGAAGGACAAACCGGAGCACGGCTGCCTGTTTGGCATTGAATCAACCATAACCGTGGACTTTGGCTCGAGCTCAAACTTTACTCCTGATTACCACCCCCCATTGCCCATCTGGAACATCTACAGAATAGTCGAATCGGTGGCACGCTTACCTGATGGAATTGTTTTGCGTGGCAGGAAAAATCGATACCGGAAACTCGCTTTGGACAAGAACGGAAAACTCCGGATCACCGAAATGAATCCTGCGGAACCTGTTCCGACCGAATCATTGCCCTTCGATCAGCCGCCACGAAAAACCCGGCATGGCTGCATGTTGCAGACAGCTCAATTTCCCAACGGCAGCAAAATCTTTCTCGATAGCCGCGGATTACTCCATCTTAAGAGTTATGATGCGGATTGTCCGGAGGTTTCTCTTGTGCTTGCTGATGGTGAGGTCGCCGGTTGGGCTTCTGATTATCATGTGTGCGGCCCGGCTTTTTTCTTTGAAGGGACCTACGACTCCGAACCGAAAGCTGTCTTTGAATCCATTATGGGATTCTTGGCGAGGGTATGATTTTTCCGCTGCAGCTCCGATATCAGGCAGCGACACAGACGTCGCCGGATGCATGGTTTCTCCCCGGTGATTCACCCGGCCGTTGGCTCAACGAACTGGCCCAGTGCGGCCTGGCCAAAATGGACACCCGGCTTTTCGCGGTTCCCAAATCCATTGGAGATTCTTCCCCTGCAGGATTGCTGATCGTTCCGACAGGGACAGATTTAATTTCCGAGCCACCAGCAGCCCTGGCCTGCCGGTTGATCGGTGGATGTTTATTTGTACCAATGGATGCAGTCTTATACCCGCCCGTCACAGATTCTGAGCTTCGTGCTCTTTGCCCGCTGCCGCTCTCTTTCTTTCATCCGGTCTTTGGACTCAGCAGTTACGAAGAGCACGCCGTGCTTCGTGTGAGTGATTTGCTCGTTGCGCCAACCGAGCGGACTATGGATTGGAATTTTGCCCGGGCGGGCGCTCCCCATCTCCCTGAATTGAGCGCTATCGTTCTTTTGCTGGCGCCTTCCATGGGGGATATTTTTGGCGGAGCCGACAAAGAAATCGGTTCCGCACCGGTTAACGACTTGCCACCAGCGCCGGGCGAGCCGAAGGATGATGCACTGACAAAGGCACGACGAAGTCTGCGGAGGATTATTGGCAGAGGTGTGGTTGGCATCACCCGACGGAGGCGGCATACGGCTTCGCGTCGCACCTGGATAAATGATCTGGCGGATTTGGCAAACAACAAGTTGCGCCGCGTGAACGAAGAAGTGCAACGTTTACGAAACAAGGAAATCCATCGGCTACTGCATCTGCTGGACAGCGATCCGGAGAAGGGTTTGAGACACGCGATCCCCATGAACGATTTCGCTCATCGTGGAGTTGCCCCGCCGGGTTTTGTGCTGGGAGCGCGGTCGCTCGATTTCCATCCCGGACGGCTTGGCCATGGGCCGACTGACTTCTGGGATGTGCCGCTCAATTTGCAGGAAGTACTGCGCAGACGCTATCGTGAGATGGCCGATCGTGAAATGCAATTGGGGCGTCATCGTCGCGCCGCCTACATTTACGCCGAGTTGCTTGGGGATCTTGTTTCTGCGGCAAACGCTCTCAAACAAGGCAGGCTGTTTCACGAGGCCGCTTTGCTTTACGAGGAACATCTGAATAATCCGCTCGAAGCAGCGCGGTGCCTGGCGGACGGGGGTCTGCTCGCGGAAGCTATCGAACGCTACGAAAAGCTTGGCCGATGGCTCGATGTTGCAAATCTTCATGAACGAGCCGGCAATCAGACCGCGGCCGACAATGCGCTTCGCCGGGTCGTCAATGAGCGTATTGCGCAGAAGGATATCCTCGGGGCCGCGAAGCTGATCGACGAACGTCTTCACCAACCCGAGGAAGCCTGGCAAATGTTGCTCGGCGCGTGGCCATCTTCCCACCAGGCCGTGAGTTGTGTTGCCGCCGCATTTCAAATGCTGGCGCGGCTCGGAACCCATGATATCACCTTGGAGCGATTACAGCAGTTTCGTCGCGAGCCTGTGCGCGATTCTGTAGTCCAATCGCTGCTTGCAGTGCTGGGGACCGTGGCTCATGAATACCCGCATGAAGGCGTCCGTCACCACGCAGCCGATTTCTCGCGCGTCCTGATTGCGCGCCAGCTCCAGCGCCGCGCCTGCACCAGCGAAGAAACCGGACCTCTCCTGGAACACCTGATTCGTCTCGCTCCTCAGGACCGTCTTCTTTCACGGGACGCCAGCCGCTACCTCGCGGAACACCGCAGTACGGAATTGCGAGCGGCTCGATCCAATTTGCCGCCAATTGCGGGAAACAAGCCGGTCGTGCATCGCCGTTTCGAATTGCCGCAGCGGATTCAATGGCTGCGGTTGCGAAATGAATCGAATTATTTTTATGCCCTCGGCGTAACAGCCCATCGGGTCACGCTGCTGCGCGGCATTTGGGAGGGACATTATCAGACTGTTTCATGGACTTGTCCTGGTGAGATAGTGAAACACGGATTTGTTTTTGAGCCAACCGGGGAACAAGGTGGCGGAGTCGCGCTGGCGCGACCCGGCGGGGTGCCTCTCGAGCAAAAGAAAATTCCAGCGGCAGATCTCTTTTTCAACAAAGAGTGTCTCGTTGGCACACCGTCGTGGCTGCCGACCCAAGGTTTTCCTTTTGCGATTGGCGGGGACACCGTTTGGACTGTTCATCTTGCGACCGGCCGCGCGATTCTCTCTTGCTATGACAAAACTCGCGGGCAACTTTTGCGAACCACGGACATTACCGAGGGGCTCGTGCTCGATGGGGAACGCACGGAGGATACCCACCTGTCTTTGACTGCGCTGACGGACGGTGTGGCCATCGCTCTCGGCAATAGACTGGTGCTTACGAGAGATGATGGAGAGCTGACCCGGGTTGAACTTCCGGGCCAGGTCGTTCGCTTATTTGGGACCATTCCTAATACGCGGCGAGGGGTCGCGGTCATGCTCGCGCATGGGGCAGCGATGCACTGGATTGGCGCTGGCGACTGCCTTGAACTGGATCGCGACATGCAATCGCCGATGGGCGCGTTCGTTCCTGGGGGGCCGATTGTCTTGGTATCGGATTTTCGCGTCGTGCTTCTCGAAGTGGATTCCCGTGGTGTGCACAGCGTGGCGCGTTTGGAACTCACAGGACAGCGCATTATCGGAGTGAGTGCCACTGGAAATGCCGGCGAATTCGCGTTACTGGGAGAAGCCGGACAAATGACCATTTACCGGATCCCGCGCTGAAGCTTATGGACCTTCCAGCTTGTTTCAGAATTCTGTCAACCATTTGCCGCCACAAATTCTGCACACAACAATTGAGATAATCCTAAACTGCGATACAATTGTGTTGAATCGTGACGACCCGGAACGCATCGTGATTTGATTCTGGCTGGGGCCGCTTTTGGAAACGAAGAAAGAATCCCACGAGTTAATGAAAAACAGGTTTATTATTTTCAGTGTTGTTTTGCTTGCAGCTGGATGCCACCGCAAGCCCGGCGGTGCTGGCGGTGCTGGCGGTGCGCAAGGCGGTGGCGGAATGCCTCCGATTCAGGTGGTAGCCGTCGATGCCATACTCCAACCCGTAACAGAATCCCTCTCGCTGGTCGGCAGCATCACGCCGAAGGAAATGGTGGAGATTAAATCCGAAACCGACGGGATTGTGCAGAATATCAATTTCAAAGAAGGCGAGCGCGTCGAGTCAGGCCGGCTTCTGGTCAGATTGGACGATACCAAACTCGCGGCCACCCTGGCTCAGAGCGAAGCAAACCTTAAAATGAGCGAGGCCAATTTCAATCGTGCCAAACAGCTTTTTGATGAAAAACTGATTTCACGACAGGAATATGAGCAAACAGCATCCATTCAAGATGTAAATCGGGCCTCCGTCGATTTGCAACGGCGTCAACTGAAAGATGCGCAGATCCTTGCTCCTTTCGGTGGCATTGTGGGTGCGCGCCAGATCAGTCCTGGCCAGGTCATTATGCGGAGCGCTATCCTGACCTGGCTTGTCGATTTGGATCTTGTAAAGGTCGAGGTGAATGTCCCAGAGCGCTATCTGCAGGAGCTCAAAATTGGACGGGCCCTTGACTTCACGGTGGCGGCATTCCCGAATGAAAAATTCCACGGGGAAATCTATTTTGTTTCGCCTCAACTCAACGAAAATCTCCGCACTGCGTTGGTCAAAGCACTCATTCCAAACAAGGAAGGAAAACTGCGCGGCGGCATGTTCGCCAGCCTGGAGCTCACCTTGAAGGTGCGAGACTCGGCCATTGTCATTCCTGAACCTGCCATCATGAGCAATGGTGACAATTTTTCCGTTTTTATCGTAGACAAAGAGGGCAAGGCGCAAGTCCGCCCGATTCAAGTGGGCCTGCGCCTTCCTGGACGAGCGGAAGTGTTGAAAGGCCTGAGTGCGGGTGACAAGGTTGTTGTCGAGGGGGTTCAAAAATTGCGGCCGGGTGGGCCTGTGAAACTGGCGCCCCCCGAAGCAGCCGCCCCTTACGCGAAGAGTTGAGCCATGTTTCTGTCGCGTGTCAGCATCCAACGTCCCGTGCTCGCCACGATGATGAATCTGGTGTTGATCCTCTTTGGCCTTATCGGTTTGTCTCGGCTGCCGGTGCGCGAATTGCCGGATATCGATCCCCCCATCGTCAGCGTCACCACGGTTTACCCTGGAGCTAACGCAAGGGTTGTCGAGACGGAAGTCACCGAACGGCTCGAGGAACAAATCAACAACATTGAAGGCATTAAGACCCTGACCAGCCAAAGCAGCGAAGGTGTCAGTGCGATCGGCATCGAGTTCGATCTTTCCCGCGACATCAACGTCGCCGCGCAGGACGTGCGCGACCGCGTCTCACGCGTCCGTGGAGAGTTGCCCAAGGACATCAAGGAGCCGGTCATTGCCAAACAGGATTCCGACGCGCAGCCCATTATCTGGAGCGCTCTCAACAGCGATCGCTATACGACACTCGAATTAACAACCCTTGCCGAGCGCCAAATCAAACCGCGTCTGCAAGGCGTGCCTGGCGTTTCCTCAGTCGTAATCGGTGGAGAAAAGCGCTTCGCTATGCGGTTGTGGCTGGATTCGGAAAAAATGGCTGCGCGACAGGTTACCGTGCTGGACGTCGAGCGGGCGTTGCGGGAACAGAACATCGAGTTACCTAGCGGCCGGATCGAAAACCTCGATCGCGAAATGACAATTCAGACCCGCGGCGAACTCAAGACCGCTGAGGAATTCAATAACCTTGTCCTGCGCACTGATGGCACAACCCTGGTCCAGTTGCGCGACATCGGCCGCGCTGAAACGGGCCCGGAAGATTATCGCACCATTGCCCGGGCGCGCGGAAAACCTTGCGTTTTTCTCGGAGTGGTCAAACAGGCCAAAGCCAATACGGTTTCAGTTGCCCAGGGCGTCCGCGCAGAAGTCGCAGCCATAAAATCCACTTTACCTCAGGGCTGCGAACTCTTTGTTGCTTATGACTCCAGCATCTATGTCGAAAAGGCGATCTCAGAGGTATGGGATACTCTAGCCATCGCCTTCGGATTGGTCGTGTTGATCATCTTTGTTTTCCTGCGCAACATTCGCTCCACCATCATCCCCGCGGTCGCTATTCCCGTCTCGATTGTTGGCTCGTTCGCCATACTCTACGCGCTCGGCTATTCGGTGAACATTCTCACGATGCTGGCACTGGTGCTGAGCATCGGGGTCGTGGTGGATGATGCGATTGTCGTGCTTGAAGCCATTTATCGGCACGTTGAAGCAGGAATGACGCCGATGAAAGCGGCTTTCAAGGCGATGGAGGAAATCAGCTTCGCGGTCATCGCCATTACCATCTCGCTGGTGGCTGTGTTCACTCCGTTAGCGTTCCAGAAGAGCACCACCGGCAGGTTGTTCCTTGAGTTCGCGATGGCCATTTCCGGCGCGGTGGTGATCTCAGCTTTTGTGGCGCTGACTCTTTCGCCAGCGATGGCAGCTCGCATCCTTAAGCCAATGGAAGGCGTGAAACACGGCTGGCTGTTCAACTGGTTTGAGCGAGGGTTCCATGGATTATCAAATATTTATGGCCGCGGTTTGCGCTGGGCGTTGCACCACCGCTTCTTCATGCTGCTGGTGACCCTGGGCACGTTCGTGCTCATGTTCTTCGCCTACAAAGGTCTCGAGCAGGATTTCCTTCCGCTGGAAGACAAGAGCCGAATGTTCTGCATTCTTTTCACGCCAAACGGGTCCACGAGTGAGTTCACGGATCGTCAGTTGCAAAAGGCGGAGAAAATTGTCGCCGCCGTTCCGGAAGTGGAGACATTCGGCACCATGGTTGCGCCCGCCTTTGCAGGTCCGGGCCAGGCCAACATGGGCGTGATTTTCGTTCGGTTCAAAGACCGGTCCGAGCGCAAGCGCTCCGTCCAGGAGATCGTTCATGGCCCGGGCGGGGTGGCCCAACGATTTTTCATGGAGGTTGAAGGTGGTTTTGCCATCCCCAATTTGCCCAAAGCCATCGAGGTCAATTTTCGCGATTCGCCGTTCGAGCTGATCTTGCAAAATCAGGACCTCGATGTGCTGAACAAGGTGTCGCAGGACGTTGCCAACAAAATTCGTGGAATGAACAATCTGCGCAACGTTCGAGTGGGCTTTGAAGTGGACAAGCAGGAGTTGCGCGTGAGCATCGAACGCAGCCGCGCCGCGGCATTGGGGGTGAGCATTCAGGATATCTCGCGCACGATGCAAATCCTTTTCGGAGGTCTCGATCTCAGCCGTATCAAGGTCGGCGGAAAGGAATATTACGTCATGGCTCAATTGGCGCGAGAATCCCGGCTCAGGCCTGAAGATCTCGACAAAATTTTTGTCCGCAACAACAAAGGCGACCTGGTCCAGCTCAGCAGCCTGGTGACGCGCGAACAAGGAGCCGCGCCCAACTCGATCAACCACTACGGTCGCCTGCGTAGTGCCAGCATCACTGCCTCACCTGGAACTGTGCCGATTGGTACTGTGGTCAAGCAGGTCGAAGCGATGCTGCCCAGCGAGCTGCCCTCCGGTTTTCTTTACGCCTGGGGTGGCGATGCCAAAAGCCTGAACGAAACCAGCTCTGAAGTGTGGTGGGTGATGATTCTGGCAATGGCCATCATCTACATGACATTGGCTGCTCAGTTCGAGAGCCTGATTCACCCGATTACCGTCATGCTTGCGGTGCCACTCGCAGCCGTAGGTGCCTTCGGTTTATTGTGGCTATTGGATCTGGGCGGCAAGTTAGGATTGTATCCTCCCATCCCCGCGATGAACATCAACCTCTTTAGCTTAGTCGGGCTGGTCTTGCTCATCGGTCTGGTAACTAAGAATTCAATCCTTTTGGTCGAGTACGCTAACCAGCAAGTTGCTCAAGGAACCGAAACCCACGAAGCAATGATCCAGGCAGGTCTGGTCCGGTTGCGTCCAATTCTTATGACCGCCTTTGCCACGATTGCGGGGATTATCCCCATCGCTATTGGCTTCGGCGCAGGCGCAGAGAGCCGCCGCCCCATGGGTGTGGCCGTTGTCGGCGGCATGCTTACCAGCACGTTCCTTACTCTTTTCGTGGTTCCCGTGGTGTACACCTTCTTTAGCGATGTCATCGCAAGGCTGCGTCGCAAAAGCGCGCCACAACCGGCTGAAGCCCAGGTTCAGTTCGCGAAGTAGCGTTGACCACGAACGACGATCGAGACCAGCTCGACAGCCTACGAAAAATAAAGCGTAGGCACGAAAGTCACCAATTTTCACTCAGTTTTTAAGTTCGAATCGGATTGGTACTTCCACCTCCGAAGTAACTGCAGTATTACCGGAAAGGGCGGGCTGAAAAACCCATTGGTTTACCGCCTTCACGGCGGCTGTATCCAAAGACAAGAACCCCGAACTGCCGATGACCCTGCATCTTAAGGGATGACCAAAGGCGTCGAGAGAAACGCCAACAATGACCAACCCTTGTTCTTTGCGTTTTCGAGCTTCCTTAGGATACGCCGGTTTTGGGGCGCGTAAGTAACTTGCGCTGACGAAGTCATGCGTACCAAGTCGTGTTGCCGACTTCTGCTCAACTGGAGCAATAGCCGCATTAAAGGCTGGTGCGGGTTCGGCGGCAGATGATTGAAGCACTGGGATTTCGAACTCTGCAGCTTTGATAGATTCGATGATTGGAACCGTTCCCGTTGTCTGAACTTTGGGATCACCTGGTTTCGAAGCCAGTTGCTTCGTAACAGGACCAGCGGTAAGGGTGGGCAAGGATTTGGTCTGCCGGGAGCTACCCAAGCGAGGTCCGGATTGGATGAACAGGTCATCAGCCGCCACAGTGATTTCAATAAGCTCTTCCCCGACTATCGTTGATTGGGAAAGCGGACCTTGGGTGGAATAGGAAAGATAAATACCTGAGAGCACTGCGCCGTGAGCAAGCGTGGATGCCATAAAGCAAAGTTGGAGTGGTGAAACATTCATTACCTGCTTTGGGATGAGGCCGGAGCTCGCGGCCCACTATGGCTGCCGCCCGGGCCAAAATCAATCCCGAAGACCACAAACGCCTCCACGCGCGGCGAATCACAAGTAGTCCCAAGGAGTGGCACAAAATCTAAATGCGTGCGGCGAGTCGGCCGCCATTGAACACTCGGACCGAGCAGAAATTCAACCTCCGGCTTCCCGGAAAAAGTCGATAATAAGACCAGGGCAAAAATGATCCCGAGCAGTTTCCCCTCCATATGAATTGCGGTGCCTTCTGGCTTCTCATTTCTCTTCTAACATTAAAGCTTGCTCAAGGCTTATTAATAAATTTTCTCATGGTACAAATCTATCTTTTAATCCAGTATATGCTCTCACAATAAAGAACCCGCGAATTCGCAGCACCATTCAAATGTTTTTTCGCTGCAAAACTAAACCACGAAGTCCACTTTTCAGTTCACGAACTTTTTCAATCCCATTCGATGCACTCGAGAGGATAGAGTGGTCGGCCTAAGGCCAAGCAAAACAGCAGCTCCGCCCGCTCCATAGATCTTGCCGCCCGTTTTGGTGAGGGCATCTACGATAAGATGGCGTTCTTGCTCTTTGATTTCATGCATGGCAACGCATAGTTTGTGAACAACGCACATACGTTGCCTGTGAAACAGGCTCGTAAAAATGACATTAATCCCTTGAAACCCTCGTGGACAAAGGCTGTTTAGCGCCTTCAACATTTTTAAGAGGCGATTGGCACGCCGCCAGCGTAGGGTATCTGTTGTTAGAATAATAAACCGAACGACGAATAACATTATGAGCGCAAAGAAACTGACAGGAAAAGTAGCCGTGGTCACCGGTGCTTCCAAAGGCATTGGAGCCAGTATAGCAAAACATCTCGCCGCCGAGGGCGCCACGGTGGTTGTGAATTATGCCGCAAGCAAAGCGGGCGCCGACCGCGTGGTCAGCGAGATTACCAGCAATGGAGGAAAGGCCATCGCGGTTCAGGCTGATGTTGCCAAAAAAGAAGATATCGATCGATTGTTTGCCGAAACGAAGAAAGCATTCGGCAAAGTTGATGTGCTGGTGAACAACGCGGGCATCTACGAGTTCTCGCCGCTTGAAGGAGTCACAGAGGACCATTTCCACAAACAATTCAATCTGAATGTGCTCGGCCTGTTGCTGACGACGCAGGTAGCGGTCAAACAATTCGGTTCAGACGGTGGAAATATTATCAATATCAGTTCTGTCGTGAGCCATCTTGGCGTTCCCTCCGCCGCGGTTTACAGCGGCACCAAGGGCGCAGTCGATGCCATCACCCGTTCGCTCGCCAAGGAACTTGGTCCGCGCGGAATCCGAGTCAATGCCATCAACCCAGGAATGATTGAGACGGAGGGCGTCCATGCTGCCGGCATTGCTGAGAGCGACATGCGCAAGCAAATCGAAGCGCAAACGCCGCTGGGACGAATCGGCCAACCCCAGGACATCGCCACGGCAGCCGTGTTCTTCGCTTCGGCGGACTCCGCATGGCTGACAGGCGAAACTCTGACAGTTGCGGGAGGTTATCCCTGATCGGAACAAAGACATGAATGGAGCCATCCACCCGGAAGTCCGCATCGGACACGTGCACCTGACCGTGTCGAACCTTGAGCGCGCGATCAAGTTTTACCGCGACGTGCTTGGGTTTCAACTTACGCAGCGATACGACTCGAGCGCGGCCTTTCTTTCAGCGGGCGGTTATCATCATCATATTGGACTCAACATCTGGGCGGGCGAAGGGGCGACGCAGCCTCCGCCCGGGCGCACAGGACTATTTCATTTCGCCATTCTCTATCCGAACCGTCAGGAACTTGCGCGCGCATTCAAGCGGCTGTTCGACCACGGTGTAAACATTGACGGCGCTTCGGACCATGGCGTGAGCGAAGCGATTTACCTGCGCGACCCGGACAACAATGGCATCGAACTTTATCGCGATCGGCCGAAGGAGGAATGGCCACGCCTCAACGGTGAATTGAACATGACAACTCGCCCGCTGGACTTGAACGGATTGCTGGCGGAACTGCACGGAGGTAAACAAATTCAACAACCTAACTAAGTGGTTTCCACGCCGAGGGTGCGCCCCAATTGCCCATCAACCAGGCTCGAGATGCTTACCAAGGAACAACCAGCAAGCCTTCTCCACCTGAGGTAACCAATGCAACTCAGGAGAGGAGCTCAGCAGGCTGGCCATATCGAAATTCTTCATTGACAAATTCACCGCGGTTTCCTACTTTCGCACGTAGAAATCCCAAACGGACTCAAGACACACTTTCATAGTGTGGGGGTTTTTGTCGGTTAGTCTCGCTGACGAAAACCGCGGGTGCATTCCTCAAGTGTCCGCTGGGCCAGAGCAAGCGGGCGAAAAGGATCGGATTCGAAACGGAGACGTAACGGTGCCAGGCAGGATACAAGCGCCGCTTCGCGAATCAGTTGACCTCCGATTATTTCGCAGTGCTCGAGTTTTAGTAATAGCCAACTCAACCTCAAACATGAAAACACAAGTAACAATTCTGAAAACGGTCGCCGCGCTCCTGTTGGCTGCCGTTGGCCTCGCCCAAGCCGGAACTTTTCAAACTGACTTCTCCTCGGACCCCGGTGGGACCGGCAACGTTAACCGACCGGGCATCATGACGCTGCTGACCAATTCGCAGTTGACGCTGATTGACCTGAAGGATGTTTTTGATGAATTCGGCATTTTCCAGCCGTCGCGCTTGCCGTTGCAAGCATCTTACGTCTTTCCCGAAATTAACCCGGGCAGTCGGGTCGAGTCATTCACAGCTTCCTTCAAGGTGCGCATGGGCGGCGGTACTGACAATCCCGCCCAGGGATTTTGCTTTGTGCTTGCCGACAACTACGATGATTCACTTTTTCGTGAAGCGGGCGGCACGACGACGGGACTGACCATCTCATTTGATACCTACAACTCGGAGGCACCACCACCGGGCATTGCGGGGGCTACCGAGGGGAATGTTCCGGGGGACGCTCCCGGAATCATCATCAAGCAGGGGGGCAGCAGAGTTATAGCGAAACGCTTTGACGGACTGCGCACCGATCCCGCCGGTACCAACCATGCCCCGGTCTTTGTAACGGTGCAGGTGAAATTGGACCCGGATGGCACCCTCGACGTCACCTACAACGGAAATAACGTGTACAGCAATGTTCCGATTGGATACATCCCCATCGCCGGCCGCTTCGGCTTTGGCTCGGGCACCGAGGAACAGACGATTGGAAACCGTGACAATGTGTGGATTGATGATGTGAGCATCTTCACCACCAACCTGGTCGGCGCTAGTATCGCCTCGGTATCGCCGCCCGTGCTAAACGCCCGGCCGGATGCCGCGATTGTCATCGGCATCGCCGACCTGGGCGGCGGCGGGACGGCACTCCAATTCGATGGCGCGTCAGTCAGTCCGAGTTCTTCGACGGTGGGCAACATCACGACCTTGACCTATCAACCTCCGGGGCTGCTCACACCTGGCACAACGCACACCGTGAACCTGACCTACGGTGCGAAGACCTTCGCCTACGCCTTCACCGTCGTTAATGCCATCACCCTCCCAGCTTCCGCCGCCGCTTCGGCCGGAAGTGTGAACACCAACAATAGTGGTTTTCAAGTGCGCACGCACCAGACCCACGAGACTCAGAGCGTTGCCTCGGCGCAACGCGCCGAACAGCAACTTGCCGGCTTGCTGGGCGCCAATATCGCCGACCTGAGTGGCACGAACGCTAATGGCACCTTCGATGCTGAGATGATTAACTTTGAGCAGACTGGGTTCTTCGCGGGCGATGTCACGGGAGACCTGCCCTTCCCCGGTATCCCGGGAACCGAGGGAGGCAATGATAACTTTGCGGTGGAAGCCATCGGTTATCTAGACCTGAAACCTGGCGTTTACGTCATCGGCGGGGTTTCCGATGACAGCATGAGGCTATCCGTCGGGAGCGATCCCCGCGACGTGATCACATCAGTGCGGCTGGTGGACACCGTGCTTGGACGAGTCCAAAATACCGTGATAGTGACGAATGCGGGGATTTACCCTCTCCGGGTGTTGTACACCGAAGTCATATCGTCCGCAAACCTCGAGGTTTGGAATGTGGATACCAATGGGACCAAGATCCTCCTGAATGATCGCTTCACGCCCGGAGGCATTTCGGTGTATTCCACGCGCACCAATAACTTTGCCACTATTCCCTACGTCAGCTATGCCAATCCGGAACCGAGTCAAGTCAACGTCAGTCCCGCCACGAAAATCGAAATGCGCATTACCGACGACGGCACGACGGTGGATACGGCAACGGTTAAGCTCTCGATCAATGGGGGTCTGGTCACTTTGCCAGGTGGCGCTGTGACCAAGGTTGGCAAAGTGACGACCATCACGTACCAACCTGCGTTTCAATTGAGCGCCAATTCGGCCCAGACCGTTAAACTCGAGTTCAGCGACAGTGTCTCCAATGCGATTGTTCGTCAGTATTCATTCACGACCGGTAAGGCGACGCCGCAGGGTGGAGTGCTGAACACGGTCAAGGGATACTGGAAATTTGACAAAGGAAACCTCAAGGCCAGCGTCGGCCGTGATCTGCGCTATCTCGATGATTCCGTTACGAACCTGTACGAGTTTGGCACCACCGGCCTGGGATCTCTTGCCGCAGTCCCGAACATCAACGGCAAACCCGCCAAGGTCATCCACATTCCCTACACTGGAGGGACGGACCCGCAGGACCCCACCTCCAAATTGATCGGCTTGAAAATGTTTCATGGGATTCCACCGAATGGCGGCGGCACCAGGGTAAACCAATGGACCATGGTGATGGACATATGCTGGGGCGTGCAGAACCGGAATGGATTCGGCGGAGTGTTCCGGACGACCAACCTCGGAACACCGGGCGACGCGGACATGTTCTGGCGGTCCACCTCGCCGTTCAGCTACGGCAAGAGTTGCTGTTCAGCGTACGCTGGCATTGATCCGGCGCACGTTCAACTGAGCAACGAATGGGCGCGGGTCGTGTTCGCCGTAGATTTGGCGGCTTCCCCGCGAGTGGTGGGCAAGTACATCAATGGCTTCAAGCACACGACCACGGTGACGAGCAATGGCGACGCTTTGGATTCGCGCTTCTCGTTGCCGCCGGAATTCGAGCTCTTCAGTGACAGTGACGACAACGAGCGCACCGAATGCTTCGTCAGCGCTATCCAGATCCGCGAAGGCCGAATGAGCGACGAGGAAATTCTGACGCTCGGCGGTCCCGATGCGAATGGTATCCCCTCGCCGTACTCCCAATGGGAATTTGACGATCCGGCAGCCCCTCTCGCCGCGAAAGTAGGGAATGACCTTCATTACATCAGCGACACCGTCAGCAACCTGTATGAATTGGGCATCACCGGGCAGGGCAATTTCGCCGGCGTTCCAAATATCAACGGCACCGCCGTCCGGGCGCTGCACATCCCCTATACCGGCGGGACGGACCCGCAGGACCCCACCTCCAAATTGATCGGCCTGAAGATGCTTCATGGGATTGCCCCGAATGGCGGTGGCACCAGGGTGAACCAATGGACCATGGTGATGGATGTATGCTGGGGCGTGCAGAACCGGAACGGATTCGGCGGAGTGTTCCGAACGACCAACCTCGGAACACCGGGCGACGCGGACATGTTCTGGCGGTCCACATCTCCGTTCAGCTACGGCAAGAGTTGCTGTTCAGCGTATGCCGGCATTGATCCGGCGCACGTTCAACTGAGCAACGAATGGGCGCGGGTCGTGTTCGCCGTAGATTTGGCGGCTTCCCCGCGGGTGGTGGGCAAGTACATCAACGGTTTCAAGCACACGACCACGGTGACGAGCAATGGCGACGCTTTGGATTCGCGCTTCTCGTTGCCGCCGGAATTCGAGCTCTTCAGTGACAGCGACGACAACGAGCGCACCGAATGCTACGTCAGCAGCCTGCAAATCCGCCAGGGGCGGATGTCGGAGGATGACATTGCGGCGCTGGGCGGCGCCACGCCACAAGGCATTCCCACTCCGAACCCCGTCAAGGGCGAGTGGAATTTTGACGACGGCACATTGAAAGCAACCATTGGAAATGACCTGCACTATCTCAATGATTCCGTTTCGAACCTGTACGAGTTTGGCACCACTGGCCTGGGATCTCTTGCCGCAGTCCCGAACATCAACGGCAAACCCGCCAAGGTCATCCACATTCCCTACACTGGAGGGACGGACCCGCAGGACCCCACCTCCAAATTGATCGGCCTAAAGATGAATCATGGAATTCTCCCGAATGGCGGTGGCACGAGGGTAAACCAATGGACCATGGTGATGGATGTATGCTGGGGCGTGCAGAACCGGAACGGATTCGGCGGAGTGTTCCGGACGACCAACCTCGGAACACCGGGCGACGCGGACATGTTCTGGCGCTCCACCTCCCCGTTCAGCTACGGCAAGAGTTGCTGTTCAGCGTATGCCGGCATTGATCCGGCGCACATTCAACTGAGCAACGAATGGGCGCGGGTCGTGTTCGCCGTAGACTTGGCGGCTTCCCCGCGGGTGGTGGGCAAGTACATCAATGGCTTCAAGCACACGACCACGGTGACGAGCAATGGTGACGCTTTGGATTCGCGCTTCTCGTTGCCGCCGGAATTCGAGCTCTTCAGTGACAGTGACGACAACGAGCGCACCGAATGCTTCGTCAGCGCTATCCAGATCCGCGAAGGCCGGCTGAGTGACGCGGATATTGCCGCCCTTGGCGGACCCGATGCCAACGGCATCCCCAGCGCCCCGGCGGGCGGTGGATTGGCGCCAGTGCCACCTCCGAAGTTCAATAATCCCACGTTTGGTGCCGGGCAGGTAACGATCAGTTGGACCGGGACGGGAACTTTGCAGGAGTCCACCAACCTGGCAAATTGGACGTTGGTTCCAGGCAATCCGACCAGCCCGTACGTGGTTCCTATAAGTCTAGCTCCCAAGAAATTCTATCGCGTTCAGCAGTAAGTAAGCCGCGTCGCAATTTATTGGTTCGCACGAAACCGGGGGAAACCCCGGTTTCTTTTTTTGCCCTCGTAAGTTCTTGTTGGTGCAGGCTTGGGGCATCGGCTCACCAAACAATGACCAAATTCATTAATCTCCAAACGCTTTTAGGTACACGTTCGGGAGTCCCCTGCATCTGTAATCACGCCACAGATTTTTTGTTGACGGTCAACCTCCTGGTGTGATGCTCTCACACATTCAATGATTTCATTGGTCATGCGGGTTCACGCCCTGCTTGAGGTGGAAACCCGGCTTGTTTTGAACGGGACCTCGTGGATCCCGCAACGTCTGCGTCATCTTCAGCAGGACGAATTGGGCGATTGGAATTGGAAGCAATCGGCGGCGAGATTTACTTTGGCAGGCGCATTGTTCCTTTTGGCGACCCTGTGCGAGTTTTCCAAGGCCAGTCCTGCGGCGCCAGCTCAGGACGGGGGTAAACGAGAAACGAACGTGTCATCGGACAAGAGCACCTCGACAGCCTCGCCGAGCCACATCATCAAGATCAAGGCGTTGATCGACGGAGCGGACACGATCAAGATTCAGGGCAACAAAGTGTGGTACGAGCACGAGTCGTGGGATTTGCCGGGAAAACACCCAGGCCGTGACGAGGACACGCTGATCAATGACATGCCTTGGCACCCGGCTTGGCACTTTTTCACAGATCACAGCAAGCCTTACGCCGGTCTGCAGCCTGCTTTTGCGCCCAAATCGCCCGCGGAAATCAAGC
>Ga0163163_10000041_pt1 | contig 142066 bp, 131 predicted proteins | sample S65metaG_FD_119766 | JGI IMG/M metagenome (GOLD analysis project Ga0163163, IMG submission 119766) | Switchgrass rhizosphere microbial communities from Kellogg Biological Station, Michigan, USA - S6-5 metaG | ecosystem: Host-associated > Plants > Roots > Rhizosphere > Soil | place: USA...
CGCCGAAAGTATTTGCCGACGAACGCACGAATTCGATTCTGCTCTCCGGCGGCAAGAGCGGTCGGCTGCGGCTCCGCGCGCTGGTTACGCATCTGGACACACCGATCACCGACGGCGGTGAAACGCAGGTCGTGTACCTCAATTACACGAACGCAAAGGATCTCGTGCCGATCCTGCAGGGCGTCGCGGCGACATTGACCGGCGAAGTGCAGCCCGGCAAGGGCGTGGCCAACGCCGCGCCGCCGGCTGGCGCGGGTCCCGGCAGCTCGACCGCAACGATCCAGGCGCATGAAGGCGACAACGCGCTCGTCATCAGCGCGCCGCCGGCGGTGTTCCGCTCGCTCGCCTCGGTGATCCGCCAGCTCGACATCCGCCGCGCCCAGGTGCTGATCGAAGCCGTGATCGCCGAAGTCTCCGACGAAACCGCAAACGAACTCGGCGTGCAGTGGCAAGTTCCACTCGGTGACGACAGCCATGTCGTCGGCGGTACCAATTTCAACGGCACGTCGGCCGGCAACAACATCCTCACCGCGACCGCGGGCCTGAACAATTCCCGCGGCCCGGCAATCACGGTCGGCAACGGCCTCTCGCTAGGCTACCTCGATGCGATCACGGTGAACGGCAAGAAGCTGCTGAGCCTCGGCGCGCTGGTTACCGCGCTGCGCAGCAACGGCAAGAACAACATTCTGTCGACGCCGTCGGTGATGACGCTGGATAACCAGGAAGCGATGATCAAGGTCGCGCAGGAAGTGCCGTTCCTGACCGGTTCGTACACGACGAATACCGGCGGCTCGGCGACGAGCGACGCGGGCAGTACCAGCGGCATCGGCAATCCGTTCCAGACCATCCAGCGCAAGGACGTCGGCCTCACGCTCACGGTGACGCCGCATGTCAACTCCGGCGACGCAGTGCGTCTGGAGCTGCACCAGGAAGTGTCGAACCTGCTGCCGCCGGTGCAGGGTGCGGTGGATCTGGTCACCAACAAGCGCGAAGTGAAGACGACCGTGCTGGTCAAGAACGACTCGCTGCTCGTGCTAGGCGGGCTGATTTCCGACAACGTCAAGGACAGCGTGCAGAAAGTGCCGGGCCTGGGCGAAATCCCGCTGATCGGCAATCTGTTCCGCTATCGCAGCAACGATCATGCGAAGCAGGACCTGATGGTGTTCCTGCATCCGCGCATTCTCAAGGATGCGCAGAACGAGGCCGAGTTGTCCGGCGTGAAATACAATTTCATCCGCACCGAACAGTTGCGCATGCGCGAGAACGCCGAGACGATCACACCGCGCAGCCAGCAGCCGATGCTGCCGGAAGTGCACGATTTCCTGGCCAGTCCAGCCCTCGATGTGTCCCCGAAAGACGTGGGAGCCAGACCGCAGTGACGGCAACCGCGCGCCCGCCGCGTCCGAGCTTCGCCTTTTCCAAACGCAACGGGGCGACGTTGCTCGCCTGGCGCGACGACGGCGCCGAAGTAGCCTGGCGCGACGGTGTGAAGCCGGAAGTCCTGAGCGAATTGCGCCGCTACCTCGCTGCGCCGCTCAAGCTGTTACGGCATGACGCCGCCGGCTACGAACGGCTGCTGCGCACGCTGTATGAGCAGGGCGACGATGCGCGCGCAATGGTCGCCGATTTCGACGATGAGCTGGATCTGAAAACGCTCGCCGACGAATTGCCCGAACCCGAAGACCTGCTCGAATCCGAAGACGATGCGCCGATCATCCGCCTGATCAACGCGCTGCTGACCGAAGCCGTGAAGGAAGGCGCGAGCGACATCCACATCGAGCCGTTCGAGAACCGCCTGGTCGTGCGTTTTCGCATCGATGGCGTGCTGCGCGAAGTATTGAGCCCACAAAAAGCGATCGCGAACGCGGTGGTATCGCGCATCAAGGTGATGGCGCGGCTCGATATCGCCGAGAAGCGCCTGCCGCAGGACGGCCGCATCGGCCTGAAGATCGCCGGGCGCCCGGTCGATGTGCGCGTGTCGACGATCCCGGCCGGCCACGGCGAGCGCGTGGTGTTGCGCCTGCTCGACAAACAGGCCGGCAAACTCGACCTGGCTCAACTCGGCATGGCGCCTGATACGCTGGAACTGCTCAGTGAGACGATCCAGCGTCCGCACGGGATATTGCTGGTCACCGGCCCGACGGGCTCGGGCAAGACCACGACGCTGTACGCCTCGCTGCTCAAGCTCAATGACGCCAGCCGCAACATCATGACCGTGGAAGATCCGATCGAGTATTACATCGACCGGGTCGGCCAGACCCAAGTCAACACGAAAGTGGAGATGACGTTCGCGCGCGGGCTGCGCGCAATCCTGCGCCAGGATCCGGACGTGGTCATGGTCGGCGAAATCCGCGACCTGGAAACCGCGCAGATCGCGGTACAGGCTTCGCTGACCGGTCATCTCGTGCTGTCGACCCTGCACACCAATTCCGCGGTCGGCGCAGTCACGCGCCTGCGCGACATGGGCGTGGAACCGTTCCTGCTGTCGTCGTCACTGATCGGCGTGCTCGCGCAGCGCCTCGTGCGCGTGCTCGATCCGGAACAGCGCGAAATGTATAGCGCAACGGCGCGCGAACTCGCCGCGTTCGGCCAGCCGGCCGCCACCCAAGCCAATCTGTATCGGCCGTCAGCGCAAGCAGCGGGCCGCCACTCCGGCTACCGCGGCCGCACCGGCATCTACGAATTCGTTCACGTTGATGAAGAACTGCGCCGGCTCATTCACGCCAGCGCCGCGGAAAGCGATCTGGAACGCCACGCGCGCACCCGCACACCGAGCATTCTCGACGACGGCTGGCGCAAGTGCGTCGCCGGCCTCACCTCGGCCGAGGAAGTGCTGCGCGTGACGCGCGAGGAATGATGTGCTGCGCGATGCAACGGCTGCCGATTTTCCCGCAATCCTCGCGCTGAACGCCGAGTCGGTACGTTTCACCAGCCCGCTCGACGACGCGCGCCTGCACGCGTTGCACGCCCAGGCCGCGTGCCATCGCGTGTTCGAACTCGACGGGGCGGCGATCGCATTTCTGCTCGCATTGCGCGAAGGCGCGAACTACGACAGCCCGAACTATTGCTGGTTCGCGCAGCGCTACGGCGAATTTCTTTATATCGACCGCGTCGTCGTCGGCAGCGCGTGGCAGGGCCGTGGCGTCGGCGCACTGCTCTACGAAGATTTGTTCGTCTTCGCCCAAGCGAGCGGCGTTGCGCAGGTGACCTGCGAGTTCGACCTGCAGCCGCCGAATCCGGCGTCGGCAGGATTCCACGCCCGCTTCGGCTTTCGCGAGGTCGGCACGCAATGGCTGGATCGCGGCAAGAAACAGGTCTCGCTGCAGGCGCGTCCGTTGTAGTCGTCCTGTCGAACTCCGGTATGATCGCCGCGCCGATCAAACGAGAGACCGCATGAGCCTGACCAGCCAGCTGCTGCGCCACAAATCCATTGAACAATTGCAGGCCGAAGTCGGTCAGCGCCGCGATTTCCGCCGTGTGCTCGGCCTGTGGCAGCTCACGGCGATCGGACTCGGCGGCATCATTGGCGTCGGCATCTTCGTGCTTGCCGGACAACAAGCGGCCGTGAATGCCGGGCCGGCCGTCGCGCTGTCGTTCATCATCGCCGGCATCGCGAGCGCGGCTGCAGCGCTATGCTACGCCGAGTTTTCGGGATTGATTCCGGTCACCGGCAGTGCGTATACCTACGGCTACGCGGTGCTCGGCGAAGGCGTGGCCTGGTTGATCGGCTGGGACCTGCTGCTCGAATACGCGCTGATTGTTTCCGCGGTCGCCAGCGGCTGGTCGGGCTACGTGTTAAATCTGCTCGACGCAATCGGAGTGCATCTGCCCGAGGCATTGCGCGGTGCGCCGGACTCCGGCGCGGGGCGCGTGTTCAATCTGATCGCCGCGCTCGTGGCGATGGGCGTGGCACTGCTGCTGACGTTGCGCACGGAATGGGGCGCGCGCGCGAATACGCTGATCGTGGCGATCAAACTTGTCGCGGTCGTGCTCGTGATCGGCGTTGGCATGTTCTACGTCAATCCGGCGAACTGGCATCCGTTCGTGCCGGAGCGCACGCTCGATGCACAAGGCGCCGCGCATTTCGGCTGGCAAGGCATCGTCACCGCGGCGGCGGTCGTGTTCTTCGCCGTGTTCGGTTACGACACGTTGACGACGGCCGCGGAGGAAGCAAAGAATCCGCAGCGCGACCTGCCGCGCGCGATCCTGCTCTCGCTCGGCATATCGATGGCTCTGTACATCACGATCACTCTCGTCTTGACCGGCATGGTGCCGTACACGCAGCTCGGCAATGACGCGCCGGTCGCGCACGCGTTCCAATCGCTCGGCATGAAGTGGATTGGCGTGGCGATCTCGGCGACCGCCATTGCGAGCATTCTCAGCGTGATCTTCGCGTTCATGCTCGCCGCCGCGCGCATCTGGTTCGCGCTGTCGCGCGACGGCCTGCTGCCGGGCTGGTTCGCGAAAGTGCATCCGCGCTACGGCACGCCGCACCGGCCGACGATCGCGCTTGGGGTTTTCACGGCGCTCGTCGCCGGACTGTTCCCGCTCGGCGAAGTCGCCAAGCTCGTCAATATCGGCGTGTTGTCGGCTTTCATCGTGATCTGCAGCGCCGTGCTCGTGCTGCGCCGGCGCAAACCCGAGTTGCCGCGTGCGTTCCGTACGCCGTGGGTGCCGTTCATACCGGTCGTCGGTATACTTTTTTCGGTATGGCTGTTGTCGCAACTCGCGCTGATCACATGGACGGTGTTCCTGGTCTGGGTGGCGCTCGGCTTGCTGGTCTACTTCGGTTACGGCATCCGTCACAGCAAGTTGGCGTGACGTAAACTCGCTGCATGCCCGCGTTCGCGTATCAAGCACTCGATCAAGTCGGCAAAACCCGGCGCGGCGTGCTGCAGGGCGACACCGCGCGCGCGGTGCGCGCGAGCCTGCGCGAGCAGGGGCTCAACCCGCTGGAAGTGACGGCTGTCGCCGACGCGCCGCAACGCGCCAGCCTGTTTCGGCGCGGCTTGAGCGGCATGCAGCTCGCGTTGCTGACACGGCAATTGGCGACATTGCTCAAGGCCGGGTTGCCGTTGGAGGAGGCGCTCGCCGCGCTCGCCGAGCAGAACGACGACACGCTGATGCGCACGCTCGTCGTCAGTTTGCGTTCGCGCGTGATGGAAGGTTCCAGTCTCGCCGCGGGCCTTGCCGATCAGCCAGCGAGTTTTCCCGAAATCTATCGCGCCTCGATCGCGGCCGGCGAGCAATCCGGCAAGCTCGATCAGGTGCTCGCGCGCCTGGCCGACTATTCCGAAGCGCGCGATGCGCTGAATCAGAAAATCTGGGCCGCGCTGGCTTATCCGATCCTGCTGACGCTCGTCGCTGTCGCCGTGGTCAGCGGCCTGCTCGTGTACGTCGTGCCGCAGATCGTCGGCGTGTTCACGCAGATGCATCAGGTGTTGCCGTTGCCGACGCGCGCACTGCTGGCCCTGAGCGCGTTCGTCAAGGCCTGGGGCTGGCTATTGCTGATCACATTGGCACTCGCCGCAATCGGCGGCCGACTCGCGCTGCGTGTGGAAGCGATGCGCTATCGCTGGCACGAATTGCTGCTGCGCCTGCCGCTGATCGGCTCGCTGCTGCGCGCCGCGAACACCGCGCGCTGCACGCGTACGCTGGCACTGCTCACTGCCAGCGCCGTGCCGTTGCTGGAGGCGTTGCAGATTGGCGCACAAGTCGTGGCAAATCTGCCGATGCGCGCAGCGCTCAAGCGTGCTGCGGCGAAAGTGCGCGAGGGCGGCAGTTTTTCGCGATCTTTAAGCGAGAGCGGCTATTTTCCGCCGGTTGCGCTGCGTCTGATCGCGAGTGGCGAGCGCGCCGGCGAACTCGAACGCATGCTCGATGAAGCGGCCAACAACCAGCAGCGCGATCTGGACCGCTGGGTGGCGACGCTGACCGCCGTGCTCGGCCCGCTGGTGATTTTGGCGGTAGGCGCGATGGTGTTGTTCATCGTGCTGGCGATCCTGCTGCCGATCTTCGAAATGAATCAGATGGTGAAATAGGAATGATTTTCTCTGCGCAACGGCAATGATCGTTTTCGACCGCGTCAGCAAACGCTACCCATCCGGCCACGAGGCGCTGAATGAGCTGAGCTTCGAGCTCGGCGGCGGCGAGATGGCGTTTCTCACCGGCCATTCCGGCGCCGGTAAAAGTACGCTTTTAAAACTCGTTGCGCTGCTCGAGCGGCCGTCGCGCGGACAGATCTGCGTGAATGGACGCAACCTCGGCGAAGTGCGCAAGCGCGGCATTCCGCGTGTACGCCGTGGCATCGGCATGGTGTTTCAGGATCATCGTCTGCTGCTCGATCGCAGTGTGTTCGACAACGTCGCGCTGCCGCTGATCCTCACCGGCACGGCGCGCGAGGAAACCGGCAAACGCGTGCGCGCGGCGCTCGACAAGGTCGGCCTGCTCCGGCACGAAGCCGCGCAGCCGGCGAATCTGTCGGCCGGCGAACAGCAGCGCGTCGGCATCGCGCGCGCGATCGTGGCCAAGCCCGCCGTGCTGATCGCTGACGAACCGACCGGCAACCTAGACCCGCAACTCGCCAGCGAAGTCATGGCCCTGTTCGGCGAGTTCCAGCAGGTCGGCACGACCGTGCTTGTCGCCAGCCATGATCTGCCGCTGGTCAAGCGCATGGGCAAGCGCGTGCTCGTGCTCGATCATGGCAAGTTGATCGACGACTTCAGGCCCTCATGAATCGCCGCGTCGAAAAGAATCGCCCGAAAGCCGCTGCGCCCGAGCCGCGCGGAAAATTCTCGCTGCGCGCATGGCGCGAGCAGCACCTGTACAGCTTCTTTTCCAGCCTCGGCCGGCTCGCGGCGCGGCCGTGGACCACGGCACTGACGCTGGCGGTGTTGAGTTTCGCGCTGGCCCTGCCGCTGTTGTTCTGGCTGCTGCTCGACAACGCGCGCGACTTGAGCGGCCGCATCGAGGATGCGCGTGCGATCAGCGTGTTTCTCAAGACGGATGTGGACGCCGCGGCCGTCGACGAGTTCGCGCAGCGCCTGCGCGGCAACGCCGACGTCGGCGAGGTCGCGATCAAGTCGCCGGCGCAAGGTTTGGAGGAATTCCGCAGTCGCGCCGGCTTTGCCGATGCGCTGCATGTTCTGCATTACAATCCGCTGCCGACGCTGCTGATCGTCAGTCCGCGTGCGAGCGCAGCGGGCGCGGCGATCACGGCACTCGTCGCGCAGTTGCGCGGCGAGCCGCTGGTGGACCTCGTGCAGTATGACTTGCAATGGCGGCAGCGCCTGAGCGCGATCCTGCACTTGGCCGGACGCGGCGCGGCGGTGCTCGCCGGGCTGCTCGCGCTGGCGGCGTTGCTCGTGATCGGCAACACCGTACGCCTGGACATTCAGGCGCGCGCCGAAGAAATCGCGGTGATGCAGTTGCTCGGCGCCGATGATGGCTTTGTGCGCCGGCCGTTTTTGTATACCGGCCTGTGGTACGGTATCTTCGCAGGGGTCATGAGTCTGATGCTGATAGTCACGGTCGAGGCAGTGCTGGCGGCGCCGTTCGCGCAGCTGACGGCCAGTTACGACCACCACTTTGACGTACACGGATTGTCGCTTGCATCCATGTTGGCGGCGTTGGGCGCCAGCATCGCGCTCGGCTGGCTCGGCGCGTTGATCGCCACCTCGCGCCACATCGCATTGGGACAGCCGAAGTAGCATGGCCGAAGCCGCCACACTCACCCGCCATATCGCCAGCGAGACGCCGCGCGTGATGGTCGTTGACGGCTCCAAGGTCGTGCGCCGGCTGATCGAGCAGTTGCTCAAGGCCGATCTGCCCGGCGTGACCGTGCTGTCGTGCGATACCGGCGCGGAAGCGAAGAAGCAGCTCGAAGCCGGTGTCGTCGATCTCGTCACCACCGCGCTGCGTCTGCCGGACATGGACGGACTGGACCTTGCGCGTCACGTGCGCGACCACTCGCCGCAGGCGTACATCCCGATTGTGATCGTGTCCGGCGACGTCAACGAACGCTTGATCAATCGCGAGCTGACCGACGTCGTCACCGATTATTTTGACAAGTCGCTCGGCTTCCAGGCGCTGTCCGCGTTCATCCGCGGCTATGTGCGCCCGGAATCGCAGGTCAAGGGCGAAGTGCTGTATGTGGAGGACAGTCGCGTTGTCGCGCTGGCCACGCGCCGCATGCTGGAAAAATATGGGCTCACTGTGCTGCACGTGACCAGCGTGGAAGATGCTATCGCGCATCTGGAAACCGGCTTGGTGCAGGGCCGCATCGGCTGCGATGTCGTGCTGTCGGACGTCAATCTCAAAGGCGAGCTGACCGGTGGCGACCTGCTCGAGCGCATCCGCAACGAGTTTGCCTACACCAAAGGCCAGTTGCCGGTATTGATCATGACCGGCGACGACAATCCAAAGAACCAGGCGACGCTGCTGCGCGCCGGCGCGAACGATCTGGTGCAGAAGCCGATCGAGGAACGCCTGTTGATTACCAAGCTGCTGTTTCAGATGCGGGTATCACAACACGTGCGCCAACGCCCGGCGGTGTGAGCACACACGAACTCAAACTCGAAGCATCATGGAAAACGCGGGTCGGCGATTACTTCGAGCGACCCGAGATGCAGCGCCTCTCCGAGTTCTTGCGCGCGGAATTGCGCGCTGGCAAGGCAATCTACCCGCCGCCGCCACGCATTTTTGCGGCGCTGAATACGACGCCGTTCGAACAGACAAAGGTCGTGATCCTCGGTCAGGACCCTTACCACGGTCCGGGCCAGGCGCACGGCTTGTGTTTCTCGGTGGCGCCCGGCGTACCGCCGCCGCCGTCGCTGCAGAATATCTTCGCCGAACTGCAGCGTGACCTGCAGATTCCGCGTCCGGATCACGGCTGTCTGCTGCCGTGGGCGCAGCAAGGCGTGTTGCTGCTCAACGCCGTGCTCACGGTCGAGCAGGGCCTCGCCGGTTCGCACCACGGCAAGGGCTGGGAGGGCTTCACCGACGCGATCGTCGAACGCCTGAACCGCGAGCGCGAAAATCTCGTGTTCCTGCTCTGGGGCAACCCGGCGCAGCTCAAAGGCAAGCTCGTCGACCCGCGCCGACACCGCGTGCTCACGGCGCCGCACCCATCGCCGCTATCGGCGCATCGTGGGTTTATCGGCTGCGGCCACTTTTCGGCGGCGAACACCTGGCTGCGCGAACACGGCCAGGGTGAGATCGATTGGCGCCTGCCGCCAGCCGCGAGTCTCGGCTTTCCGGGCTGAACCAACTTGTGGCACTTCCCCCGGATCATGCTCAAGCGTACGATAGCAACAGTCTGAATTTATTGGATTTATTTCGCAAAGCTCAGACGTGACAGAACTCCGTATTTGGTGTACCATACAGTTCATTAAAGCCGGTCTCGATCGCCGGTTCGTGAACTTACAGCGCTTTTAGCACTCTCATGCCGGGACTGCTAAAATCCGCTCCAACGTGGAGTCGTTGCTAATGACCACTACTGCCCTGATGGCAAACAACCTGCCGATCCCCAGCGCGATCGGTAGCCTCGATGCGTATGTGAACGCCGTGCATCAGATTCCGGTGCTCACGCTCGAAGAGGAACAGGCGTTGGCGCATCGCTACACCGATGAGAACGACCTGGATGCAGCCAAGCACCTCGTGCTCGCGCACCTGCGTTTCGTCGTGCATGTCGCGCGCGGCTATAACGGTTATGGCCTGCAGGTTGCCGACCTGATCCAGGAAGGCAACATCGGTTTGATGAAGGCCGTCAAACGCTTCGATCCGACCATGGGCGTGCGCCTGGTGTCGTTCGCGGTGCACTGGATCCGCGCCGAGATGCACGAGTTCATCCTGCGCAACTGGCGCATCGTCAAGATCGCGACGACGAAGGCGCAACGCAAGCTGTTCTTCAACCTGCGCAAGAGCAAGAAACGCCTGGGCTGGATGAACGCGCAGGAAGTCGCCGCTGTAGCGAAGGATCTGGGCGTGTCCACGACCGACGTGCTCGAGATGGAATCGCGGCTGTCCGGTCACGACATGGCGTTTGATGCGCCGGCCGATGCCGATGAAGACGACAAGCCTGCACCAGGCGCGTATCTCGTCGACCATGGCGCCGATCCGTATCACACCTTGGAGAATTCGAGCCAGGAGGAAGCCGATCTCGGTGCGTTGAAACAGGGACTGGCCAAGCTCGACGCGCGTTCGCGCGACATCATCACGCGGCGCTGGCTGCGCGATGGCGACAAGGCCACGCTGCAGGATCTGGCTGATGAATACGGCGTTTCGGCCGAACGCATCCGCCAGGTCGAAGTCAACGCAATGAAGAAAATGCGCTCGGTGTTTGCGGCTTAAGGCCGGGATTCAGGACTAGAGATTGTGGACGGCCGCGCAAGCGGCCGTTCGCTTTTTCGTATCGCGAATCTCAAATCGCGAAATCCGATTCCCGATTCAGTACAAGTCGATCGGATCGACATCGATCGACCAGCGCACGCGCCGTGCCTGCGCCAGAGTGCGCACGCGCGCTAGCCAGTCAGGCAGGAACGTGTGCAGCGGTTTGCGTTCGGTGGCGCTGAGCAGTAATTGGCCGCGATGCATGCCGGCGCGACGCGGCATCGGCGCCGGCATCGGGCCGAGCAGGCTCACGCTTGCCGGTGCTCCGGCGCAGCTCGCAGCGGCGGCCAGGAACTCCTCCGTCGCCGCGAGCAATTTTGCTTCTGCACGCAGCAAGGCCAGATGCGCGTACGGCGGCAATGCGGCTTGCTGGCGTTCGTCGAGCAAGCCGCGCGCCACGTGTGCGTAGCCGTGGCGCAGCAGATCGCGCAGCAGCGGATGTTCCGGGTGATGCGTCTGCAGCACGACGGTGCCCGGCTTGTGCGCGCGCCCGGCGCGCCCGGCGACCTGCACGATCAGCTGACACAAACGCTCGCTCGCGCGAAAGTCGACGCTAAACAGGCCCTCGTCGACGCCGATCAGCCCGACCAGCGTCAAGTTCGGCAGATCGTGGCCTTTCGCCAGCATCTGTGTGCCGATGAGGATGCCGGGTTGATCCGGGGCGAGGCGGCCGAGCAGGTCTTCGAGCGCGTCCTTGCGCCGCGTCGTCTCGCGATCGATGCGTACGACGTTCGCACCGGGAAAGAGCTTGGCGACGGCTTCTTCCATGCGTTCGGTGCCGAGTCCCTGCGGCGCGAGCGTGGGCTGCTGGCATTGCGGACATGCGGCTGGCACGCGTTGCTCGTGGCCGCAATGATGGCAGCGCAGGCGTTCATCGCCACGGTGCCAGGTCAACGGCTTGTCGCAGCGCTCGCACTCCGCATGCCAGCCGCACGAGCGGCACGTGAGCACCGGTGCATAACCGCGCCGGTTGCGGAACAGCAGTACCTGTTCGCCGCGGGCAAGACACTGGCGCGCGGCGACGACGAGTTCCGGTGACAAACCGTCGCGTACCGGCTTGCCGCGCAGGTCTACAACGGCGAACTTCGGCTCGCGCGCTGCGCCGGGGCGCGCCGACAGGTGCAGCCGGCGATAGCGGCCGCTGGCGACATTCGCCAGCGTTTCCAGCGAGGGCGTCGCCGAACCGAGCACAACCGGCACGCCGAGCGCTTTCGCGCGCACGAGGGCGAGATCGCGGGCATGGTAGCGCAAACCGTCCTGTTGCTTGTAGGAAGCATCATGCTCTTCGTCAACGACGATCAAGCCGGCGTGGGTCAGCGGCACAAAAATCGCCGAGCGCGTGCCGAGGATCACGCACGCTTCGCCGCGTGCGGCCGCGAGCCACGCGCGCGTGCGCTCGCCATCGGCCAGATCGGAATGCAGGGCGTGCACCGGCGCGGCGAGGCGTTCGCGAAAGCGTCGCAGCAACTGCGGAGTCAAGCCTATCTCCGGCACGAGCACGAGCACTTGCCAGCCGCGCGCGAGCGCCGTCTCGGCGAGTGCAAGATACACCTCGGTTTTGCCGCTGCCGGTGATGCCGTCGAGCAGGCACGGCGCGAAGCGCTCGAACTCCATCGTCACGAATGCGATCGCATGGCGCTGCTCGTCGGTCAACGGCGGCGGATCGACGCGTACCGCGGCCGGTGCGCTGCGCGTCACCTGCGTGAGCTGAACAAGCCCGCGCCGGCGCAGATTTGCCGCGGCGGTGCGCCAGTTCGGCAAGCGTGCATCCAGTGCGGCATAGGGGAGCGGCCCCTGCGCGAGCAATTCGAGCAGTTGCGCGCTCGCCGTGCCGGTTTTTGTCTTCGCGGCATCGGTCGTATTCGCGAGCGCAAGCGCCGGCTCGCCCGCGGGCGGCAGCGCGCGCTTACGGCGCAAGCCCGCCGGCAACGCGGTGTCGAGCACCTCGCCGAGCGGATGCTGGTAATACCGCGCGACCCAAGCCAGGCTGTCGAGCAGTTCACGCGTGAGCAGCGGCTGTGCATCCAGAACCGCGCGCGCAGGTTTGAGACGCTCCAGCGGCAGTTCCGATTCGGCAAGACTTTCGATGACCACACCGACGCGCTCGCCGCGCCCGAACGGCACCGCGACCCGCGTTCCCGGAGCGATCGCGTGCGCCTCGATTCCGGCCGGCGCCAGGTAGTCGAACAGCTGCGGCAGCGGTATCGGAACAGCTACGCGCAGGACTGCTGACATGGCGCCGCTTGAGCAAAATTTCGCCGTAGACTCACCGGAATCATAGGTTGCGAGTAGATCGTAAGCTTTGCCTGAGGATGTGCTGTTAAGTCCATGTGCTGAATTGCTTTTGTTCCTTATCCACAAGTGGTGTGGATAAGTCTGTGCATGAGCGCTGGCGGAGACCCGTGCAAAGCGCGTGGTTACGGGCCCTGCATCGACGTGGCGAAACTTTAACCAAGCTGAAATATCCGTTTTGAATCAGCTGTTTAGAATCATCAAAAAGGTATATTTTGTTACATTGCAGGTTGCCAGTACGCGGGGGTACGAAGTCGTTTGCGGCTGTGCACAACCGCCTCGGAGGAGGGCTTGTGCATTCCCGCGAATTCTGCTTCGTCAACCGTCCGCGCACGACCACGTTAAGCATAGTCGGGCCGCCGCTGCATTGGTCCGAGCTTACGTCATGGTTGCGACAATGCCTACAATCCCGGTCCGCCCCGCCTCCTGGAATTGCGCCAGCGTGGAAAACCTCGCCGAACGCACGCTGGACGGGTTTCTCAGGTCGGTGGAGCGTCGTGCGCTGCGCATGGCGGAACTGGCGACACGCAATCGCGACGAGGCGCTCGATCTGGTGCAGGACGCGATGTTCGGTTTCGTGCGCAATTACGCCGCCAAGCCGGCCGTCGACTGGCCACCGCTGTTCTACCGCGTGCTCGACAGCCGCCTGCATGACTGGCGCCGCCGCCGGCAGGTCCGCGGGCGCTGGCTTGGCGCTTGGCGGCACGATCCGCAAGACGATGGCATCGACGCGATCGCGCAAGCCCCGGATACGAACGATCCGGGTCCGTTGTTGCGTCTGGCTGATGGCGAGGCGGCGAGCGCGCTCGACGCGGCTTTGGCGAAATTGCCGTTGCGCCAGCGCCAGGCATTTCTGTTGCGCATCTGGGAAGGGTTTGACGTCGCTACGACCGCCGCGGCGATGCGCTGCAGCGACGGCAGTGTGAAAACGCATCTGTCGCGCGCATTGACTGCGCTGCGCCGCGAACTGGAGGACTACGCATGAACGATCATCTGGACTGGACGAGCCAAGCCAAGGCGTTGCTCGACGCATCCGCAGACGAGCTCGATGCCGTAACGCTGTCGCGACTGAACCGCGCGCGCCAAGCGGCGCTCGCGCAACGGCGACCGGCGGCGCCGCGCTGGTTCTTTGCCGCAGGCCTCACCGGCGCGTGTGGGCTGCTGCTCGCCGTGGCCGTGTGGCATGGGCGCGTCGGCGTGCCGCCCGCGTCAGGTGACGCCAGCGCAGTGGCGAGTGCCGATGACAGCGACCCACTCGCGGACGATGACGATTTCTATGCCGACCTGGATTTCTACGCATGGCTCGATGCACAAGATCAGGACCCGCCAGGATGAAGTCGCCATGGCTGGCCGTGCTGCTCTTCGCCTGCGCTGCCGCGTGGGCGCAGCCGGATACAGCGGCGTTGCCGTGGACGGCGCTGGGCGCGGATGAACAGCAGGTGCTGGAGACGTTGCAGCCGAAGTGGGAGCAGTTGCCGGACGGCGCGCAGCAGCGTTTGCGGCGCAGCGCGCAGCGGTATCCGCACATGACGCCGGAGCAACGCGAGCGCTTTGCCCAGCGCGTGCAGAAATGGAACAACATGTCAGCGCAACGGCTGGCAAAAATGCGCGAGCACTACGCGCAGTTTGAACAGCTGCCGCCGGAACGGCGCGAGCATCTGCGCGCGGCGTTTCAGCGGTTTCGCGGCTTGCCGCCGGCGCAGCGCCAGGCGTTGCGCGAGAAATTCGAGCAGATGAGTCCCGAGGAACGTCGGGAATTGGCCAATGGCGCGAACGCGCAACAGCATGCCGGCATGCTGCACGAGTTTATCGACTCGATTCCACCCGAGCAGCGTCGAGGAACGCGCGAGATGCTGCGCGTGCTGACGCCCGCTGAGCGCCATGCCTTCTTCCAGCAGTGGCGCGCGTTGCCGGCGGAGCAGCGCGACGCGTACCGGCAAAAAGTCTCGCAGATGACGCCGGAACTGCGCGCCGACGCGCTACGCTGATTTGAGGATGCGCCGCGTGGCGCTGAACCGATCCGGAAAACGCTGCAGGCCGTCTGCACGCATGCGCGCGGCGTCCTCGCGCAAGTAGCGCTCGAGCGCGGCGGCGTCAGTCAGCCGATAAATCGTGCACACATTGCGCCGGCCCGCTGCGGGCGGCGGATCGGTGCACTCGAGGATCTCCGCCGCTACGAATCCCGGCAGTGCCAGCATGTGCTGCACATGCTCATCGAGCCAGGCGCGGAACGGCGCGAACACATCGGCATCGACATCCAGATTGACTTCGTACGCAATCATATCGTTGCCAGACTCAGGATAAATGCCGCGGCGATGCCGAGCGAGATCATCATCGTGTAGCCGATGCCGATCGCGCCGAACTTCAGCGTCGTGAAGAACCAGCCCTGGCGGTATACTTTTTTCTGCATCAGGAACAAGTAGATTGGCAGCCAGCAGAACATGCCGATCATCAGCAGCCGCAGCACCGCTGCGAGCGCTGGCGCCGCGACGGTCGCCCAGCCACGCGCGAGGCCGACCAGCGTCAGTAGCAGCATCGACAGGAATACGAATGCGTGGCTGTGCAGCGCGACGATCAGATGTTCCATGTACAGACGGCGCTTGAAGATGTAGAAGATTTTCAGCAGCAGCGCGAACAGCGGCATCAGCACGAACAGCACCTGCGCGAGCATGCCGAACGCGCTGAGCAGAAACGGTTTGGGATCCTTGCGGATGCGCGGCAGATTGTTCTTGGCGCGGCCGATCGCCCCATTGAGCCGCTCGTTCGCGAAGGCCGGCAACCAGGCCACGCGCAGCGGATGTGTCTGTGCATCCCAGGGTACGCCGTCGAAATCCAGATCGTTGCTGTTTTCGGATTTGTCGATCGGCGGCGGCGCGCCTTGCGCTTTCGCCTCGGCGACGCGCTTCAAATGAGCAAGTCGCTGTTCCGCGTTCTTGTTCGCATTCTTGATCGCCTGCTCGGCGCCACCGGCAGCTGCTCCCTTCAGCTTGCTTAACCGCGCCACCACATCCGCGCGCGCAGTTTCCACTTCTTCCGGAGTCTGCGCCGCGCCAATTTCGCCGTCGCTGATGATCGCGTTGTTCATGTTGATGTCGCCGAGTGCGAACTGCACGGCGAAGAACGCGAGCACGCTGAGAAAAAAATACAACCGGAACGGCGTCACGTAGCGCGCGCGGCGGCCCGCGAAGTATTCGTTCGTCAAATAACCCGGGCGGAAATACAGCGGCGCGAGCGTGCGAAAAATGCGCGAGTCGATGTTGAGCACGGTATCGGCGACGTCGTGCAGCATGCTCGACAGCGGGCGAATCATGCCTTTCACCGGCTGCCCGCACGCGGCGCAATATTCACCGTGCAGTGGGGTGCCGCAGTTCTGGCAGGTGCGTGGTGTCGGCGCAACGGGTGTTTCGGCCGCGGCCGGCGGGGCTATTTCGGGGGTGCTCATCATCGCAACTCTAGCCGATTCTGCGGCCGGGCCGCATTACCGCATCGTCGGCTACACTGCGCCATGCTCACGCCTCGCCTGCGCGCCGAATTTCGCGAAACCGCGCGACTGGCCGCGCCGCTCGTGCTCGGCCAGCTGTCCGCGATCGGGATGAACGTGGTCGACACGCTGCTCGCCGGCCATTACAACGCGTCCACGCTCGCGGCGGTGGCGGTTGGCACCAGCGTGTGGTCGCTGGCGATCGTCACCGCGATCGGCGTCATGCTCGCGCTGCCCCCGTCCGTGGCGCACCTCGCCGGCGCCGGCGCCGGCGAACGCGAACGTATCGGTGCGCTGTTCCGTCAGGCGTTGTGGCTCGCAATCGTGCTCGGCGTCGTGCTGTTCGTCGGCGCGCGCCATGCCGAACCACTATTGCGCGCCATCGGCATCGATGCCGCGATCATCGCCGACACGCAAAAATTTCTGCGCGCGATTTCCTGGGGGGCGCCGGCGCTGACCGGCTATTTCGCCCTGCGCGGATTTTCCGAAGGCTTGGGCCTGACGCGGCCGACGATGTATTTCGGCTTTCTCGGTCTGGTGCTGCTCGCGCCGATCGGCTACGTGCTGATGTATGGAGCGCTCGGTTTGCCCGCGCGCGGCGCGCAAGGCTCCGGCATGGCGACCGCGCTCGTGCTCTGGTTGCAGCTGCTCGCGTTCGCAACGTACATCGCGCGGCGCGGCCATTACGTGCGGTTCGCGCCGTTCGCCCGCTTCGACTGGCCGCAACCCGCGCTGATTTTCGATCTGCTGCGGCTCGGCGTGCCGATGGGTATCTCCCTGTTCATGGAGGCGAGCTTGTTCATCGTCGCGGCGCTGTTGATCGGTTCGCTCGGCGCACAAGCCGTCGCCGGCCACCAGATCGCGATCAATGTCGCTTCGGTAGCGTTCATGCTGCCGCTCGGCGTGGCGATGGCGACGACCGTGCGGGTCGGCCGCGCCGCCGGTGCCGGCGATCATGAAGAAGTGCGCTACGCCGGCTACGTCGGCATTGCCACGTCGCTGGCGACGCAGCTGCTGTCGTGCACGATCATGGCGCTGTTCCCGCACGCAATCGCCGCGGCTTACACGGCCGATGCGGACGTTGCCGCGTTCGCAGCGCAATTGCTGCTGCTGGCGGCCGTATTCCAGTTCTCCGACGGCATTCAGGTTACCGCGAGCGGCGCACTGCGCGGGCTGAAGGACACCGCGGCGCCGATGGCGATCACGACATTGGCGTACTGGGGCATCGGCATGCCGGTGGGCTGGTGGCTCGCGTTCCGGGCGGGCTTCGGCGCGCGCGGTATGTGGATCGGCATGATCGCCGGGCTCACCGTTGCGGCGGCGCTGTTGTCGATGCGTTTCGCACGCATCACGCAGCGGCAACGGAGCATCGCGACGGCATGACTTGAGACGCGTGCGGACGGCCCCAGCTTTCGTGTAGCCTGCCGGCAGACGTTACGGAGAACTTCGATGGTGGATCGCAAGCGCGGAATCATCGCCGGCTTTTTCATCGGCCTGTGGAATCTGCTGAACTTTACGCGGCGCCTCGCCGTCAACCTGATCTTCCTGTTCCTTGTGGTCCTGTTTCTGCTCGCGCTGCGCAGCGGCGGCACGAACCTGGCCGAGCGCAGCGCGCTCGTGCTCGATCCGAAAGGCAGCATTGTGGAACAGTATACAACTGAGCCGGTGCAGCGCGCGTTCTCCGGCGTGCTCGGCGACAAGGCCCGGCAAGTACAGCTGCGCGACATTCTGCGTGCGATCGACTCGGCCGCGGCCGACAAGCGCATCGAGCGCATCGTGCTCAAACCCGACGACATCGAAAGCGCCGGGCTGTCGACACTGCGCGAAATCGGCGCGGCGCTGGAACGCTTCAAGGCGAGCGGCAAGCAGGTCATCGCCGTGTCCGACGGCATGGACCAGCGCCAGTATTATCTCGCCGCGCACGCGAACCAGATCCTGCTGCATCCGGATTCGTTCGCGGGCGTGCTGCTCAGCGGCTTCGGCGCGTACCGCAGTTACTTCAAGGATGCCCTGGACTGGCTCGGTGTCGACGTGCACCTGTTCCGCGTCGGCGAGTACAAGTCCTACGCGGAACCGTATATCCGCAACGACCAATCGGCGGAATCGCGCGAAGCCGACCTGTACTGGATGAACGGTCTGTGGAGCGGCTATCTGAAGGACGTTGCCGCTGCGCGGCATCTGGATGCGCAGCAACTCGGCGCGCTGATCGACCACTTCGCCGATGCGGTCAAGGCCGCGAACGGCGACATGGCGAAACTCGCGCTTGCCAACAAGCTCGTCGATCAGCTGGCCACGCCGGACGAAGCGCGCGAGCTGCTGATTGCCGCGGGCGTCAAGCAGGGACACGGCTATCGGCACATCGATTTCCAGGATTATGCCGCGCTTACCGAGCGCGAATCGGCGCTCGACGTGCGGCCGCGCATCGCCGTCGTCGTCGCCGAAGGCGAGATCCTTTCCGGCGAGCAGCCGCCCGGCACGGTCGGCGGCGAATCCACGGCAAAGTTGCTGCGCGAGGCGCGGGAGGACGACAAGAACAAGGCGATCGTGTTGCGCGTGAATTCGCCCGGCGGCGACGCGTTCGCGTCCGAACTGATCCGCCGCGAAGTGGAACTGACGAAAACCGCGCACAAGCCGCTGATCGTGTCGATGGGCGATGTCGCCGCTTCCGGCGGCTACTGGATCGCGATGGATGGCGACAGGATCTTTGCGCAGCCGACGACGATCACCGGTTCGATCGGCATCTTCGGCCTGATGTTCAACATTCCAAACACTCTGGCGAAAATCGGCGTGCACACCGATGGCGTCGGCACGACGCCGATCGCCGATGCGCTCGATCCGCGCCGGCCGCTCGATCCGCAAGTCGGTGCGGTGATGCAGAGCCTGATCGACAAGGGTTACCAGGACTTCATCGGCCGTGTCTCGGTCGCGCGGCACAAGGACAAGGCGCAGATCGATGCGATCGCGCGCGGGCGCGTGTGGAGCGGCGAGCAGGCGCTCGAGCGCGGGCTCGTCGACGAACTCGGTGGCCTCGGCGACGCACTGACCGCAGCGGCGCAAGCGGCGAATCTCGGCGCGAACTTTCGTGTGCATTACGTGGAGAAGCCGCTGTCGGCCTGGGAGCGGTTCGCATTGAGTTTCAGCAACGACGCGCTCGCGCGGTTGGCGAAAACGCTGCTGCCGGAAATGCCGGTGGGCCTGCTCGGCCAGTCGGAAATCCGCAGCCAGTTGCGCCTGCTGCAATCACTCGGCTCCGGCAAGCCGGGGGTGTTTGCGTATTGTTTCTGCGATCTGAGGTAGAACCGGAGAGGAGATCAGTGGCCTTCGGCGTCCTGCAACTGCTTGTCTGCCGCGGCTTTCTGTTGATCGACGACTTTCTGCTCGTTCTTGGCTTTGTTCAGCGCCTTGACGTCTTCGCTGAAAATGTTTGAATTCGGCAGCGGTTGTGGTGTTTGCGTGGCTGCAGTCGGAGGGGGCGGCGGCGCGTTGGCGCCACTGCATCCGGCCAGCGTGCAGACCAAGCCGAGCAGAATGAAGGTTACGGATTTCATGGCGGTCTCCGGTGGGAACGGTTTAAAGTTTGCGCCGGACCGCCGCGCAGCTCAAGCCCAAGAGAAAGCCGATGACGACGAATTCCGCCCGCTGGCGACTGGATGGCCAGACTTGCCTGATCACCGGCGCGAGCAAAGGCATCGGTTTCGCCTGCGCGCGCGAAGTCGCCGCACTCGGCGCCGACGTGCTGATGGTCGCGCGCAACGAGGCGCACCTGGAGACCGCGCGTGCCGAACTGGCCGAGGAATTTCCCGAACGCGAGATCCTCGCGTTCGCCGCCGACGTGGGTGACCGCGAACAGCGCCTGGAAGTGTTCGATTGGATCGCCGACCTCGACGTCGCGCTGTCGCTGCTGGTCAACAATGCAGGCACGAATCAGCGCCGCGACACGCTGGAATATTCGGAAAGCGAGATCCGCGGCCTGATCGACACCAATCTGTTGTCGGCTTTCGAGATGAGCCGGCTCGCGCATCCGTATCTCACCGAACACGCCAACGCCGCGATCGTGAATGTCAGTTCCGTTTCCGGATTGATCCATGTGCGCACCGGCTCGGTCTATGGCATGACCAAGGCGGCGCTCGCGCAGCTGACGAAAAACCTGGCCTGCGAATGGGCCGCCGATGGCATCCGCGTCAATGCGGTCGCGCCGTGGTACATCCGCACGCAGCGCACCGAAGCCTCGCTGGCCGATCCGGATTATCTGGAGGAAGTGCTGGAACGCACGCCGATGGACCGCATCGGCGAACCGGAGGAAGTCGCCGGCGCCGTCGCCTTCCTGTGCATGCCGGCCGCCTCGTACATCACCGGCGAAATCGTCGCGGTTGATGGTGGATTTCTGCGCTACGGATTTTGATGATTCGCACAACGCGCCTGACTTACCGGCCGCCTTACGACTTCGCCGCGCTGCTTGCGTTCTTCGCCAAGCGCGCGATTCCGGGTGTCGAAAACGTCGATGCGGCGAGCTATCGGCGCGTGTTTGCGCTCGATGGCACGGTGGGTTCGCTCGCTGTCACCGCGCTCGCGGACAGGCCTGCGTTGCAGCTGCGCGTCGAGGTTGACGGCAAATGTGATTTGCCGGAAATCAGCGCGCGCGTACGCCGCATGTTCGATCTCGACGCCGATCCCGCCGCGATCAATGCCACGTTGAGCAAACGCGCGCTGCTCAGGCGCTGCGTGGCGAACCACCCCGGTCAGCGCCTGCCCGGCGGCTGGGACGGTTTCGAAATCGCCGTACGGGCCGTGCTCGGACAGCAGGTCACGGTCGCCGCAGCGCGTACGCTGACCGAACGCGTGGTCGCCAAGTTCGGCGCGCCGGTGCACACGGCGCGGATGGAAAAAGTGCACCTGTTCCCGTCGCCGCAGACCTTGGCCCGAGCCGACCTGTCCGGCCTCGGGATCACCGGCGCGCGCATGCGCACGCTGCGCGATGTTGCGCAGGCCCTGGAAACCGGCCGAGTCGCGTTCGATCGCGCGCAGCCGCTGGACGATTTCATCCGCAGCTGGACCGCGCTGCCGGGTATCGGCGACTGGACCGCGCATTACCTGGCCATGCGCGGCATGAGCCACGTCGATGCGTTCCCGGCCGGTGATATCGTGCTGCGCCGTGCAGTCACGCGCGATCGCAGCGCAATCGCGGTAAGCGCGCTGGAGGAAATGTCGCAGATCTGGCGGCCCTATCGTGCCTACGCCGTTCTCCACCTTTGGCGCAGCACGATGTAAGTCGTAACATGGCCGATGTGTATTACGACTATCTCGACAGCCCGGTCGGTCGCCTGCTGCTTGTGCTCGATGGGCAAGGCCTGCGCCGCGTGCATTTCGAGAACAGCCGGCGTCCGTTTCGCCTCGACGACGAATGGCAACACGGACCCGGCGCGCTGCACGAAGCACGCGCGCAGCTCAAAGCCTATTTCGCAGGCAAACTGAAGACGTTCGACCTGCCGCTGGCGCCGCAAGGCTCGGAATTCCAGAGCCAAGTCTGGCTGGAATTGCTGCGCATTCCATACGGCGCGACGGCATCATACGGCGACATCGCGCGCCGCATCGGCGATGTCACTGCGTCGCGCGCAGTCGGCGCGGCGAACGGACAGAACCCGCTCGCGATCATTGTGCCGTGCCACCGCGTGATCGGTGCCGACGGCAGCCTGACCGGCTACGGTGGCGGCTTGCCGACGAAGCGGTTTCTACTCGATCTGGAACAGCGCAATTCCACGTTCGCGCTGGCGCCTTAGGCTACTTCCGCGGCTTCGACAAACGAGGGATCGGCCAGCTCGCGTTGCAACTGAGCGCTGTCGAGTTCCGTCTCCCAGCGCGACACGACGATCGTCGCTACGCCGTTGCCGATGAAGTTCGTCAGCGCGCGGCATTCGCTCATGAAACGGTCGACACCGAGGATCAGCGCCATGCCGGCGACCGGCACGCTGGGCACTACCGCCAGCGTCGCGGCGAGGGTGATGAAGCCGGCGCCGGTGACTCCGGACGCGCCTTTGCTCGTCAGCATCGCCACTGCAAGCAGTGAGAGCTGCTGGCCCAAGGTCAGATCGATATTCAACGCCTGCGCGATGAACAGCGCGGCCATGGTCATGTAGATATTGGTGCCGTCGAGATTGAACGAATAACCCGAGGGCACGACCAGGCCGACAACCTGCTTGGAGCAACCCAGGCGTTCGAGTTTTTCCATCAGCGGCACGAGCGCGGATTCCGAGGAGCTCGTGCCGAGCACGATCAGGAGTTCCGACTTGATGTAATTGAGGAAGCGAAAAATCGAAAAGCCGTTGAGATGAGCGATCGCGCCGAGCACGATCACGACGAACAGTGCGGCGGTGAGATAGAACGTGACGACGAGGCTGGCGAGCTTGACGATGCTGGCGATGCCGTACTTGCCGATCGTGAATGCCATCGCGCCGAACGCGCCGATCGGCGCCGCTTTCATCACGATGTTGACCATGCCGAACAGTACTTTCGACACCTGCTCCAACCAGTCGAGCACGATCTTGCCTTTATCGCCGAGGCGCGACAGCGCAAAGCCGAACAGGATCGCGACGAGCAGAATCTGCAGCAGGTCGCCGTTCGCGGTGAACGCGTCGCCGAACGTCTTCGGAATGATGTGCATGATGAAATCGACCGTCGACTGCTCGCCGGCCTGCTTGGCGTAGGACGCCACCGCTTTCGCATCGAGCGTCGCCGGATCGATGTTGAAACCTTTGCCTGGCTGGATGAAATTCATCACGACCAGGCCGATGATCAAGGCGATCGTCGAGACGACTTCAAAATAGAGCAGCGCCTTGATGCCGACGCGGCCGGTCTTTTTCATGTCGCTCATGCCGGCGATGCCGAGCACGACGGTGAGGAAGATCACCGGCGAGATCAGCATTTTCACGAGGTTGATGAAGCCGTCGCCGAGGGCCTTAAGCGACGAGGCCTTGAACGCGTCCGGTGCAGTGTCCTGGTCGGGCCAGAACCAGCCGGCGATGCCGCCGAGCAAAATGCCGATGAGCACCCAGAAATACAAATGGCGCGTAAGGTTTTTCATGGATACCTTGGGTTCCTTCGAGATGCTTTGCTACACCGGTTCCAGTTTGCGGCAATTCAGCAATTGTCGAGTTGCGTGTCCAGCTCGCGCTCGCGCGGCTCGAGCACGGCGCGCTCGTCCTTGAAGGCGCGTTTGAGCTTGTGTTCGACTTCCTCGTATTGCTTGCGCAGCCAGCCGCAGGTCTGTGCCGGCGAGGCCGGCGCGCACGCATCCTGCACGGCCGTGAGCTGTGTCGCGATCGCATCGCGCGGCGCTGTGCTGATCGGAATCTTGTTCACGCCCGGCGCGGAGATGCCGCTACCGCCGCCGGGTCCGTATGCCTCGCCGAGACTCTTGCCCGGGTAGCCGAGCGTACCGAGCGGCACGTAGCGCACGGGCGGCACGCCGTTTTCGCTGAAATAGTTCGAGCCGTCCTCGGCGTTCTGGCAGATCCATAACGACGGCAAGGGCGCGCGTGGCGGCGCGGGCGGTGGCGCTGGCGCGGCGATCTCGACTGCTGCTGGCTCTACAGCCTGCGCCGGCATCGGCACAACCGGCGGCGCATCGCGCAGGTGCAGCTGCGCCTCCTGCATGTTGGCCGGACATGGCCGGTCCTGAAAGGCGACGTCGCCTTGCGTGTTCGTACACTTGTATACATCTTCCGCGGCGGTGTTGCCGAAGACGGCGAACAAAGTGGCGAACAGGTACGGTCTATACATGCGTGTTCCTCGCACTCGGATTGTAGCGCTCTTGTCGGCGGGGTCCGCGATTGCCATGCTTGTGCTTCTCGACAGGGAGCGGCGCGATGATTGATCTGTTCAGCGACACCAAGACCCGGCCCACGGCAGCGATGCGCGCAGTGATGGCGAGTGCCGAAGTCGGCGACGAACGCGCCGGCGAAGATCCGACCGTCAATCGCCTCATCGCGCGTTGCGCGGCGCTGCTCGGCAAGGACGCGGCGCTGTATCTGCCGTCCGGCACGATGTGCAACGAGATTGCGCTCGCCGTGCACTGCCGGCCCGGCGATGAGGTGCTCTGTGACGTCACTTCGCACATCATCGGTTTCGAAGGCGGCGGCCCGGCCGCGCTCGCCGGCGTGATGCTCAATCCGATCCACGGCACGCGCGGGATCTTCAGCGCGGCGCAGCTCAAGGAGAAATTGCACCCGGATCGGCCGTATGCGCCGCGCCAGCGCCTGGTCGAAGTCGAACACACATCGAATCTCGGCGGCGGCGCGATCTGGCCACTGCCGACGTTGCGGGAAGTTGCCGAGCTCGCGCACGCCGCGGGCCTGGCCACGCACATGGACGGCGCGCGCCTGCTCAATGCCTGCGTTGCGAGCGGCATCAGCGCGGCCGATTACGCGCGCGATTTCGACTCGGTGTGGATCGATTTCTCCAAAGGCCTCGGTGCGCCGGGTGGCGCGGTGCTGGCAGGCTCACGCGCCTTCATTGCCGAGGCGCAACGCTGGCAATTTCGCATCGGCGGTGCGATGCGCCAGAGCGGCATCATCGCCGCCGCCTGCGAATATGCACTCGATCATCATGTCGCACGGCTCGCCGAAGACCATGCAAACGCGCATCGGCTCGCGCACGGAATTGCGCAGATCAAAGGTCTGCGGATCGACGCGGCGTCCGTGCAAACGAATCTCGTCTATTTCGATGTCGTGCAAGATGGCTGGGATGCCGAGCGTGTGGCAACGGCGCTGCTGGCCAGTGGCGTGCGAGTCAGTACGATGGGTGCGCGCACGCTGCGGGCGGTGACGCATCTGGATGTCGACGGAACTGGCATCGACGCCGCGGTTGCAGCGCTGCGCGAAGTCCTCGCTTAGCGCGGGCGCTCGATTCCGACCGGCAGCGCCGCAATGCGTTGATACTCGACACTGGCGAACCGATCCGGATCGACCAGCCATTCCTCGATCATCGGTGTCGCGTCGTTGCCCCAGAACAATTCGTCGCCGATGCGCAGCGTCGGCACGCCGAACACGCCGGCGGCGATCGCCGCGTCGGTATTGCTGCGCAGCTGCGATTTCACATTGGCCGCATTGGTTGCATCTTCCACATGATCGATGCCGAGGGCGCGGCCGGCTTCAGCGAGTTCCGCTGCCGTTGCGCCGGCGCCACCGTCGCGCCAGAGGTGATCGAAAATCACCTGAATTGAATCCCATGTCGAACCCGCGGCGATGCATAGCCGCAGCGCGGTCAGCGGGTTGAACGGGTGCGCCGGCGGGAAACGCAACGCGACGCCGGCCTGCTCGGCCTGCCACTGCACGAGGCGATAGGTGAACTCGCGCTTGCCGCGAATTTCCGCCGGACCGAGCTGGCCGTGATGCTTCAGTACCGCGCCGAATGCGATCGGCACCGGCGTAACGGCCAGGCGCGTATTCCACTCGCGCACCTTGCGCAATTGCAGGTACGAGAACGGCGAAATGAAATCGAAGTACCAGTGGGCTTGCATTTGCTCGCGCCTAGGGTGTGCAAAGCGAAATCAGTTCGACATCGTCAACGAACGTGTAGGCCGCGATCGGCGGCGAAGTCAGGCTGCTCCACGAATCCACCGCGATGCCGCCGGTGATATTTTGCAGCACCGCGCTTGTATCGACGAACGCCACCGGCCATGGCGCGGGCTCGGCGTCGTTGGCGAGCCACAATTTGGCGCGCAGCGAGGTCTGGGTCGGGTTGAGCTGTTGTACCTGCAAGCGCACGCGGTAGTCGCTGCCCGTTGCTAACACGGGCGAAGGCGCGGCGGCGTGCGCGAGCTGCATTTCGGTGCCATCGATTTCGCTCCACAGACTGATGCCGGGTGTGCCGCGAAAGTTGCCTTCGATAAACGCCGCGTAACCCTGGCCATGCGTTGCGGTCTGTTGCAGGTAGCCGCCGTTCTGGCGCACGTAGAAGCCGACGCCTTGCGTGGCGAGATCTTCAAAGCGCAGCGTGAAACGCGCTTCGACGCTGCTGTTGTCGATCGCGGCGCCCATGCGCGCGAGCGAATAGCCGTTCGGCTGCGGCCGCAACCGTGCCATGCCTTGTTGAATGTCGGCAGTGGCGATATTGCCGATTGCGAGCCAAGGCGCTGGCCATGCGCTGCCGTTGCTGGCAACGAACGGCTCGGCGTAGATCAGGTTGCCGCAATCGGCCGCAAAGGAATCCAGGAAAACGATGTCGACGGTACCGGCCGCGGCGGAACCGGCCGGAATCGACAGTACGATCGCCATCAAGCACTTTGCTTTCATCGCTCTTAGTGCAGCGTCTTGAACGTTTCCGCATCGAACGCGTCGACCGCAATCACTTCGTTGCGCGCGGCTTCGGCATCCTGCAGGGTCTGATATTCGTCGGCGCTGATCACGCCGGCTTTCAGTCCCATCTCATCGAGCATGTAGCCGGGTGCGCGATCGAGCTGGCCGGCGCGCACGGCGTCGCGCAGTTTCGTTTCCACCGGGATCGCGCGCACCGCCTTGTCGAGCGCGGCTTCCAGCGCACCCAAACCGACTTCGTCCGCGGGCGGCACGAAGATGTCCTGGGTGAGATTCAAGCGTGCTTCGCGGTCTTCCAGAATGTCGCGCGCCACGCGGGCGCCGAGTATGTCCGAGGGCGGACGAAAGCGTGCGCCGAGCGGGAAGATGACCCAGCCCAGCCACCACGCCGCGGCGCGCATCGGCAGGTTCTCGAGCACGCCGCGTAGCGCTTCCTGCACCAGGTACAAGCAGTGCTCGGCGCTCCAGCAGGCGAGGTTGTAGTTCGCCGTAGTCTTGGCTTCGTCGTGATAGCGCTTGAGCGCCGCGGAAGCCAGATACATGTAGGCGAGGGCGTCGGCAAGGCGGCCGGAAATTTTTTCGCGCCGCTTGAGCGAGCCGCCGAGCGTGCCCATGGCGACGTCGGAGAGCAGTTCGAATGCAGCCGAGAAACGCGACAGGTGCTGGTAATAACGCGCGGTGTCGGCCGTGCGCGGCGCCGCGGCGAGGCGGCTGCCGCTCCACGCCAGCAGTTTCGCGCGCGTGGTATTGCGGAACAACAGGTTGATATGACCGAACAGTGCTGAGTCGAATTTCTTCAGATTGTTTTCGGCGATCGCAGTGATCTCGTGCTGCACGAATGGATGACAGCGGATTGCGCCCTGGCCATAGATGATCATCGAGCGCGTGAGAATATTCGCGCCTTCCACAGTGATGCCGATCGGCACCGCGTCCCACATGTGCGCGAGCGCATTGCGCGGGCCACGCTGGATCGCCGCGCCGGCGCGGATGTCCATCGCGTCGGTGACGACTTCGCGCATGCCCTCGGTCAGATACGCTTTCGCGATTGCCGACAGAACGGCCGGTTTCTCGCCGGCGTCGAGCGCGCCGCAGGTCAGCGTGCGCGTCGCGGTCATCAGATAGGTTTTGCCCGCGATGCGCGCGAGCGGTTCCTCGATGCCCTCGAAGCGGCCGATCGGTGTGTCGAACTGCTCGCGCACCGTCGCGTACGCGCCGCTGACGCGCGTGGCCATCTGCGCGGCGCCGACACTCAAGGCCGGCAGCGAAATCGAGCGCCCCGCCGCCAGACATTCCATCAGCATGCGCCAGCCCTGGCCGATGCCGGCGCGGCCGCCGATCAGACAATCCAGCGGCGCGAAAACATCGTTGCCGACGATCGGGCCGTTCATGAACGGCACGCCCATCGGGTCGTGGCGCATGCCAATCTCGATGCCCGCAAGATCGGCGGCAACGAGCGCGCAGGAGATGCCGAGATCTTCCTTGTCGCCGAGCAGGTGATCCGGGTCCTTGATGCGGAAGGCGAGGCCGATCAGCGTGGCCACTGGCGCGAGCGTGATGTAGCGCTTCTTCCAGGTCAGGCGCAGGCCGAGCACCTCTTTGCCGTCGACCGTGCGTTTTTCGACCACGCCTTCGGATTGCGTCGCCGCGGCGTCGGAACCGGCTTCCGGGCCGGTCAGACCGAAGCACGGAATCTCATCACCCTTGGCCAAACGTGGCAGGTAATACTTCTTCTGCTCCTCGGTGCCGTAATGCAGCAGCAGTTCGCCGGGGCCGAGCGAATTGGGCACCATCACCGTCACTGCGGCCGTGACCGAACGCGTGGAAATCTTCGTCACCACGCGCGAATGTGCAATCGCGGAGAAACCGTGGCCGCCGAATTCCTTCGGAATGATCATGCCGAAGAAGCCATGGGTTTTCAGAAACGCCCAGATGCTCGCCGGCAGATCGCGCTGCTGCTGGATCTGCCAGTCGTCGAGGCGCGCGCACAACTCGGTCACCGGGCCGTCGAGGAACGCCTGTTCCTCGGCATTGAGCGGCGCCGGCCTGAAATCGAGCAGCTTGTTCCAGTCGGGCCGGCCGGAAAACAGTTCGGCGTCCCACCACACCGTGCCGGCTTCCAGGGCAACGCGTTCGGTCTCGCCCAGACGTGGCAACACCGGCGCCATGGCCTTCATCGCCATGCGCGAAACAATCAGGCGCCGCAGCGGCGGCAAGCCGAAGATCAGCGCCAACGCGATCACTGTGATCGTCGTGATTTCGAACAGCAGCGGCGAAGCCACGCCAGCGATGCGCCAGCCGATCAGCCAGATGGCCGCTGCAAAGGTCCAGGCGAAGAATCCGTAGCCGACGAACAGCAGCGCACTCAGGACAAAGAGTGCCAGCACCAAGGTAATCAGCATGGACTGCCCCGACGAGTGGCGAGATGCTTATGATCCGCCGTCGCGGCGGATAAAGTCTATGGAGCGGCTGCTATTGGTTCGGCTGCCGCAGCCCGGCATTATCCCAATCGAACTGCATGAACAGAACGCTGGTGCCAGACTTGTCGACGCGCGCACGGCATTGGCACACCTGCTTGTATTCGGTGGTCAAGCCCTTGTCGAACGTCACCGATGCCTTGAGCAGAAAGGTGTCGGCAGATTCGGATTGTGCGTTGGCGGCGAAATCCTTCGGATTGACTTCGTAGGTCTTGCCGGCCATGCGTGTCGCGACTTCCGTGGCGCAGGCTTTTGCAGCCAAGTCGGCCGGACTGCCGCCACACGCCGACAGCGACAGGCAGCCAGCGAATACGAGCATCGATGCCGTGCGCATAAATCTCTCCGCGGTGTCCCCACCGGCGCTCCGTGCGCCGGCACCTACTGCAACTGCAGCAACAACTATACCAAAACGCGACAAAAAGCTTGCTGCAATGCGGTGCGCTTGGGATTTTTGCTCAGACGCTCAATAGCGCGGCACGGTCGCGTCCACCTCGCGCGACCACGCGTCGATGCCGCCTGCAACGTTGTATACGGCGCGAAAACCCAGATTGCGGAAATGCTCGGCTGTTTGCGCGCTGCGCCCGCCGCTATGGCACAGGAACGCCAGCGCCGTCTCTTTCGGCAATTGGCTCAGCGCCTCGATGCCGGCGTCCAGCGTGCGAAAGTTCTCCCCGATCGCTGCCAGCGCGCGTTCTTGCGCTGGACGCACATCGACCAGCGTGATATCGCCGGCGTCGAGCCGGCTCTTCAGCTCACGCGGCGACAGCGACTGCACCGGCGCCGGAGCATTCGGATTGTCGATCGCCAAGCCTTCGCCTTGCGGCGTCGACACCCAATCGATACGGACACCGCGCGCACGCGCCGCGGTCGCGACATCCATCTGGATCACGATACCGTTCGCTGCGCTTTCGATCGCGCCGGGCGTCGCTGCGGCCAGATGAAACTCGGCGTGAAAGCGCGCATCGATCGCCAGCTGCAGCGCAAGGTCGGGCTCGGCATCGGCGAGCGCAGCGCGAATCGCCTGCGCGGCGGCATCGGTGATCGTCAGCTGCGGCGGCGTGCGGTCAGGCTCCGGCAGGTCGAACAATTTCTGCAATTCTCCACTGTTATACATCGACTGGACGATGTCGGCGCCGCCGACCAGTTCGCCTTTGACGTACAGCTGCGGAATCGTCGGCCAGTTGCCGTAGGCCTTGATGCCTTCGCGGATTTCCGGGTCGGCGAGCACGTCGACGCTGGCGTAGTCACCGAGCAATTCATTGAGCACGCCGGCGGTGGCGGCGGAAAAACCGCAGCGCGGCGCTTGCGGCGAGCCTTTCATGAACAGCACGACGGGGTGTTGCTGCAGCAGCGATTCGATACGGGCGTGAACGGCGGACATGGCGGACTCTCGAAAAACCAAGCCGCTATTGTAGCGCGCGGCTCAGGCGGCGGCCGGCAAAGATTCCGGCAGCGGTATTGGCGCGACCGACACTGCGAGGCTTTGCTGACGTTCGGTCCAGTGCAGCAGTTCCAGGCGTCCGTCGTGGTGTTCGACCAGCGCGGTGCAATGTTCGACCCAATCGCCGTCGTTGATATAGAGCACCCCGTCCCGGTCCTCGATGCGGCCGCAATGGATGTGACCGCAGATGTGGCCGTCGTAGCCGTGTTCGCGCGCCGATTCGGCCACGCGCGTTTCGAAGCCGCGAATGAATTTGCGCGCTGGCGCGAGCGCAAGCTTGATAGCGAGTGAAAACGGCCGGTAGCGCATGCCGAAAAATCGCCGCAGGCGATTGCCGACGCGGTTCGCGCCGCAGTTGAAACGCTGCAGTGCGTCACCGACGCGCATGAGCCAGCGCGACGTTTCCGCATGATCGCCGTCGAACTCGTCGCCGTGGCTGACCCGATAACGCCGCCCGTCGGCACCGATATGCGTGGCATTGAGCGCAATGTCGATGCCGGCGAAGCGCTGCCCTGCATAGCGCCGCAGCACCGCGTCGTGATTGCCGGCAATATAGGTCACGCGCGTACCGTGCGCCGCGATGGCCAGCAGCTCGCTCAGGACTTCGCTGTGCAGCGGATGCCAGAACGGCGCGAGCTCGATGTTTTCGAAATCGACGATGTCGCCGACCAGGTACAGCTGTGTGCAACGCGTGGAACGCAGGAAGTCGAGCAAGTACGCCGCCTGGCAGTCGCGCAAGCCCAGGTGGACGTCGGAAATGAAGATGCTGCGGTAGTGCGTTCGCGACATGGCGGCGTGCTCCGGCGGGCCGGCGGTCCGAATCCGGAATTGCAGCCTAGTTGCTTTGTATAAATGTGCGGTTACGCAAAAACGTCAGGGCGATGACAGCCGCTTCAATGAGTGGTGATGGGCTAGCGGTCGGCGAGCGCTCTGCTCGCCGCCGGGAGGATGGCTTCGAGCCAGCGCGTGTACATCGCCGCCGACGGATGCAGATCATCGTCGACGAGCATCTCGGCGTCCCCACCGCGATCGCGCGAGATCGCGGTTACGTCGGCATAACCGGCATGCAGCGCCGCGGCAATCTGCGCTTTCGCGGCGTTGAACGCGTCGATTTCACGCGCAACCTGCGCGAGGTCGCGGCCGCTCGCGCGCGCGAACGGCGTGACGCTCCAGTCGGGGATCGACACGACCAGCACGTGTTGCGGCGTGCCGGCGGCGAGCATAATCGCGCGCCGCAACAGCTGGGTGAATTCGGCGCGGTAGTTCGCCAGATCGCGGTTGCGGTATTGATTGTTGACGCCGACAAGCAGCGTGACCAGCGCGTACGGCGGAGCGAACGCGTATGCGTCCATCGCGGCGGCGAGCTCGTCGGTAGTCCAGCCCGTACGTGCGATGACTTCGGGAGCCGCGAGGTGCAAACGCGCGGCGAGCTGGTTCGGCCAGCGCTCGGCATCGGCGACGCCTTCGCCAATGGTGTACGAATCGCCGAGCGCGAGAAAACGCAGCTCAGGCGACACTGCGTTCGCGCTGTGCGCCGGCGCCGAGCTGACGCGCGAGCACGCGTTCGAGGCGTGCGAACACCTCGCGCAGCTGCGCCGGTTGCGGCAACAGCGTGATGCGGAAATGGTTGCGCGCCGGGAAGTTGAAACCGGATCCCGGCACGACCAGCACGCTTTCGCGTTCGAGCAATTCGAGCGCGAACCGCGCGTCGTCGAACTCCGGCAGCGCATTCGCGCGCACCGACGGAAACGCGTACAGCGCGCCCATGGGTGCCACCAGTTCGAGCAATTCGCTCTGTGCGCAGGCGTCGATCACCGCGCGCCGCGCTTCCTGCAGGCGCCCGCCCGGCGCGGTCAATGGCGCAACCGTGTCAGGTCCCGTCAGCGCCGGTTCGATCGCCCACTGACCCGGCACATTCGCGCACAGACGCAGCGCTGCGAGCAGATCGAAGGCGTGTTCGAGTTCGCTCAGCGCGCCGGCCGCACCGGACAGGGACACCCAGCCGACGCGATAACCGCAGGCGCGTTGCATTTTCGACAGCCCGCCGAACGTGAGCACCGGCAGTTCCGGCGCGACGCTGGCGAACGCCGTGAACTGTGCGCCATCGTAGAGAATGCCGTCATAGATTTCGTCGCTGAGCACGACCAGGCCATGACGTTCAGCCACGCGTGCGAGCGCCAGCAGCAATTCGCGCGGATACACCGCGCCGGTCGGGTTGTTCGGGTTGATCAGCACCAGCGCGCGCGTGCGCGGCGTGATCAACGCTTCGATCTCATCCGGATCAGGCAGGTGTTGGCGTTGCGCCGGGCACGGGTAGTACACGGCGCGGCCATCGTTGAGCACGGTCGCCGCGCTCCACAGCGGATAGTCAGGGCTCGGCAGCAGCACTTCGTCGCCGATGTCGAGCAGCGCGCGCAGGCTCATGTCGATCAGTTCGCTGACGCCGTTGCCGATGAATACGCGCCGTGCGTTGGCGCTGGCCACGCCGCGCGCATGTTGTTGTGTCGCGATCGCAGCGCGCGCGGCGGCCAGTCCCTGCTGATGGCAATACGCGCCGCTGCGGGTCACGTTCTGCGTGAGCGCGTCGCGCACGTGTGCCGGCACATCGAACCCGAACAGGCCCGGGTTGCCGATATTGAGCTTGATGATTTCGCGGCCGGACGCTTCCAGTTCCAGCGCACGCCGGGTCAGCTCGCCGCGGATTTCATAATGCACGTCATGCAGGCGCGCGCTGGCGCGCACGGGAGTCGAATTGCTTGCTGGCATGGTCAGGCCGTACTTGTTGTATTGCAGCATGCTAACGAAATGGCGCCCGATTTCAAGCCTGGCGCGGCGCAGCAGGTAAAATGCGACTATGACTTCGAATGATGATCACGAGCGCCGCCTGCGCGCTATCGGCTGGCGCGCGCCGCCGACGCCACTGGCGCTGCAGTCGGGACAGCGCGTGATGCGCGTGATCGCCCAGCATCGCAATGGCTATCGCCTGCACGATGGCGATGCCGAATTTCCGGCCCAGCCGGCACCGCGTTTCCTGCGCCGGAGCACACCACACGAACAGCGCCCAGCCGTCGGCGATTTCGTCATAGTCGAAGGCAATCCGGCGGTCATCGAGCAGATCGTGCCACGGCGCAGCGTGTTGACGCGCGCCGCGGCCGGCGAGCGTCATCAGCATCAGCTCATCGCCGCCAATATCGACAGCGTGTTCGTGCTGATGGGACTGGACGGCGACTTCAACCCGCGCCGCATCGAGCGCTATCTCGTGCTGATCCAAGGCAGCGGCGCACAGCCAGTCATCGTCCTGAGCAAACTCGACAAGGTGGAAATGGCCGCGGCGACAACGATGCGTGCCGAACTGGCAGCGGCGATTCCCGGTGTGGAAATGCACGCGATCAATGCCAAAGACCCAGCCAGCGTCGCGCCGTTGCTCGCGCATCTGCAACTTGGCGACACTGCCGTGCTCGTGGGTTCTTCGGGTGCCGGCAAGTCGACGCTGACGAACACCTTGCTCGGCGTCGAACGCCAGGCCACCAGTACCGTGCGTGATCACGATTCACGCGGCCGCCACACCACGACGCATCGCGCGCTGATCGCGCTGCCGAGCGGCGGTTGTCTGATCGATACGCCGGGCATGCGCGAACTCAAGCTCACGGGCGAGGAAGACTTGAGCACCGGCAGCTTCGCCGACATCGAGGAACTAGCGCTGCAATGCCGCTTCGGCGATTGCACGCATGGCAACGAGCCCAGCTGCGCGGTGCGCGCGGCGCTGGATTCCGGCGTCCTCGACGCGCAACGCTGGCAGGCGTACCTGAAACTGCGCGATGAACTCGCCGTGGCCAGCGACGCGCTCGAAGCGCAGCTCAAACGCAAGGCGCACGCGCGCGTGGCGAACAAAGCATTGGGCAAGCGCTTGATCGACAAGTACGGGCGACGCTGAGATGACCAAGCTGGCAGAACCGATTTCGCGCACGGCTGACCTGTCCGTTTCGGCACGCAGACTCGTCGACGCGGCCAGCAAGGCGTTGCAGCGCCGAGAAGCGCGACCGGCCGAGCAGGCGCTGCGCGCAGCCCTGCAGCAGGCGCCTGAACACACGGAGATCCTGCGCCTGCTGGCTGTCGCTCTGCGCTTGCAGAAGCGCAATGTTGAGGCACTCGCCGCAGTTCGGCGTGCCGCCGCGCAGTGTCCTGATGATGCGTTGATCCAGACGGGTCTCGGCACCGCGCTCGACTCGGACGGCGATCGCAACGGCGCGATCGCTGCTTTCCGCCGCGCCTGCGAACTCGCGCCGCAATCGAGCCAGCTGTGGGCGAATCTGGGCAAGGCCCTGAGTGATGCAGGGCGACTCGAGGAGGCGCTGCCGGTACTCGAACGTGCCGCTTCGATGTCCGCCCACCGTCCCACGCATTTACGGCTAGCTTATGCGCTGCGCGGGCTGGGTCAAACGGATGAATCGGCGCGGCGCTTTCGCGACGTCGTCGCGCTCAGTCCTGCCGACGGTACTGCCTGGCTCGGCCTTGCCAGTTTGAAAACGCGGTCATTTAGCTCCGCAGATGTGAGTGCGATGCAACGCGCGCTGTACAGCACTCAATCGAACATCGATGAACGCATTTCGCTCAGTTTCGCTTTGGCCAAGGCGCTCGATGACCACGGTCGTTACGCCGAAGCCTTCGCAGCGCTGACTGAGGCGAATGCGCTGACGCGGCAGATCCGACCGTGGAGCGCGGCCAAGTTGAGCGCGCGCGTCGACGCCGTGCTTGCTGCGTTTCCGACGCCCGCGGCGGGTGCGCCGAATGGCCAGGGCGCAGAAGTGATCTTCATCGTCAGCGTCCCGCGCGCGGGCTCGAGTTTGACCGAACAGATACTCGCTTCGCATCCGCAAATCGATGGCGCTGGAGAACTCGATGCTCTGCCTGCGGTAATCGCGGCCGAGTCGGATCGGCGCCAGCTGGCGTTTCCACAATGGATCGCAACTGCCACGCCGTTGGATTGGCAACGCCTCGGCGAAGAATACCTGGCGCGGACGACGCACTCGCGGACCGGGGGTGCGCGCTTTACCGACAAGCTGCCCGGCAACTGGCTGCGCGTCGGTGCGGCACTGGCCATGCTGCCGGGTGCACGCGTGATCGATTGTCGTCGTGATGCGGTCGAAAGCTGCTTTTCGTGCTATCGCACGCTGTTTGCCGAAGGCACGCAGGCTTTCAGCTACGACCTCGGCGACCTTGCCGCATATTGGCACGACTACGATCGCACCTGCCGGCATTGGCAGGCCATGTATCTTCACGCGTTTCGCATGCAGAGTTATGAAGCGCTCGTCGCCGAGCCCGACGCGCAGATCCGCGAGCTGCTCGAATTCTGCGGCCTGCCGTACGACGATGCATGCATGCGATTCCATGAGACGCGGCGCAATGTGCGAACGGCCAGCGCCAGTCAGGTGCGCGAACCGCTGATGCGCGACACCGCGCGGGCGGCGAAATACGGCGCGCTGCTCGATCCATTGCGCGCCGCGTTGCAAACAGAGAGCGCCGAGCGATGCTGACCGCGCAACAGCGTGTGGCCGGGTTGTCGCCGGATCTCGTCCGCCGCCTGCAGGCTGTCGAACACGCCCTGCAACAAGGGCGCGTGGAGGCCGCCGAGCGTGATGTCGCCGCGGCGCTCGCCGCCGCGCCGAAACATCCGGAAGTGCTGCGCCTGTTCGCCGTAATCCAGTCGTTGCGCGGCCGTCCGCACGAGGCGATCCAGGCGCTGCAGCAAGCCAATGCGCAGCGACCGACGGATGCGATTATCTATAACGCGCTGGCCGGCGTTTATGAGCGCGTCAACGATTTCGGGCGCGCGCGCGAAGCGCTGCAGCGGGCCTGCGAGCTCGGCCCAGACCTGGCGCCGTGCTGGTTCAATTATGGCTGGCGGCTTTACGTCGACGGCGATATCGATGCGGCGGTGCCCGTGTTGCAACGTGCGGCAACCCTGGCGCCGCAGGATGCACAGACGCGCAGTCTGTTGGCGGATGCATTGAATGCGGACGGCAACCCGCAGGCCGCGGCGCTGGAGTACCGGCGCATCATCGCCGATCTCCCCGGCACCGGCTCTGGCACCGCCTGGTGGGGCTTGGCGACGTTGAAACCAACGCCGCTGACGCGCGATGACGTGGTGACGCTGCGCGAGCTGGTGGATGACAGCGCCACTGCCGAAAACGACCGCATTACGCTGGGATTTGCGCTCGCCATGGCGCTGGAAAATCAAGGGGAGTTCGTCGAGGCTTTCGCCAGGATGAACACTGCACATGCTCTGGCCCGGCGCAGCGAGCCCTACGACGCAGTGGCGTTCCGGCGACGCATCGATGAGTTACTGGCGGCGTTCATGCCAGCGCCGGCCGGGACGACGGAGCCGCAGGGCGGCGAGGTGATCTTTATCGTGAGTCTGCCGCGCTCGGGCTCGACCCTTACCGAGCAAATCCTGGCCGCGCACTCGAACGTTCAGGGTGGAGCCGAACTGGTCGATTTGCCGCAAACGATCCTTGACGAATCAGCACGCGTGCAGCAGCCGTTTCCGCAGTGGGTGCGCACGCACACGCCGGAACAATGGCGCGCGTTGGGTCAGCGCTATCTTGCGCGCACAGCGCGCTGGCGCAGACAACATCCGCGGTTCACGGACAAGACGCCCGGAAACTGGTTGTACGTCGGCGCCATACTCGCGATGTTGCCGCAGGCGCGCATTGTCGTGTGCCGGCGCGATCCGCTGGAAACCTGTCTGGCTTGCTATCGTTACATGTATCGGCGCCATCCCTACACCCACGACTTTTCCGATCTGGCCGCCCGTTGGCACGATTTCGATCGGGCGATCCAGCACTGGAAAACGCTTTACCCCGGGCGCGTCCACGAACAGATTCATGAAGATCTGATCGCCGAACCGGAAGCGCAAATACGCGAGCTGCTGGGTTTCTGCAATCTGCAATTCGAGGAGAGTTGCCTGAACTTCCATGCGAGCGAACGTCGCGTCACCACGCCGAGCGCGGCACAGGTGCGCGAACCGCTGCGCCAGGATACGGCGCGTGCGGCGAAGTATGGCGCGCTACTGGATCCTTTGCGCGCAGCGCTGGCGCGCGCGTCATGAGCGTACAAATTCACCCAAGCGTGAAATTCTGCACGGAAAACGGATGATGGAATCAAACTTATGCTGACGCCGCAGCAACGTTTCGCCGGACTGACGCCGGCAGCGGCTCAACATACCGCTGCGGTGGCGCAAGCCCTGGAGCAGGGCCGCGTTGCCCAGGCGGAACGCGAGCTGATCGCGGTGCTGGCGCTGGCGCCACGGCATCCGGAAGTGCTGCGCCTGCTCGGCACGATTCAGGCAAAGCGTGGCAATCCCCGCGAGGCGCTCGATACGCTGCTCGCCGCGCGCACGCTGCAGCCGGACGATCCATTCATCCACAACGCGCTCGGCGGCATTTACGAGTCACTGCAGGATCACACGCAGGCGCTCGTCGCCCTGCGGCGTGCGTGCGAGACCGGCCCGACGCTGGCCAGTTGCTGGTTCAACTACGGCAAGCTGCTGTTCGTCTTTGGCGAGATCAACGCGGCAGCGGCGGCGCTGCAGAAAGCCGTTGCGCTCGCGCCGCAGCACGCATACGCGCGGACGATGCTTGCAAACATCCTGCGCGCCGACGGCCGCACGGCACAGGCGCAAACTGAATTTCGCAAGGTCGTGACGCAGCAGGCGAGCGCGGGCCAGGCTTGGTGGGGGCTGACCACGCTCAAGCCGATGCCGATCGATACCGCCGACATCGCGCGCATGCGCCAGGCGCTGCAGGCCAATACCGGCGCAGAGACCGATATGATTTCGCTCGGCTTCGCGCTGGCCAATGCGCTCGACCAAGCCGGCGCCTTCGACAAGGCATTTGCGGCGCTCGCGCAGTCGCATGCGCGAGCACGCCAACGCGAACGCTGGGACGCGCAGGGGTTTGCAGCGCTCGTCGAACGCACGCTGCAGGCGTTTGCGCAGGTGTCGTGCGCAGACGCGGAGCAAGGCCGCGAAGCCATCTTCATCACCAGCTTGCCGCGCTCGGGGTCCACGCTGACCGAGCAGATCCTAGCCTCGCATTCGCAAGTGGAAGGCACGGCCGAGCTGACCCATCTTAGCGCTGTGATTGCCGAAGAATCGGACCGCCAGCGCCTGCCGTTTCCGCTGTGGGTCGACAAGCTCTCGAGCGAGCGCTGGCTCGCGCTCGGGCGCGAGTATCTGGCGCGCACGGCGCGCTGGCGTGAGCGCAAGCCGCGCTTCACCGACAAGCTGCCGGCGAACTGGCTTTATGTCGGCGCCATCCGCGCCATGCTGCCGCAAGCACGCGTCGTGATCGTGCGGCGCGATCCGCTGGAGAACTGCCTGGCCTGCTGGCGCTTCCTGTTCAATCACCATGCCTATACCCACGATTTCGCGGACCTCGCCGCCTACTGGCGCGAGTTCGATCGCGCCACGCGGCAGTGGCATACGGCTTATCCGGATCGCGTGCGCGTACAGGTTTATGAAAACCTCGTCGCCGAGCCGGACGCGCAGATTCGCGAACTGCTCGAATTCTGCGGCCTGCCGTTCGAAGCGGCCTGCCTCAACTTCCACGCCACCGACCGCCGCGTCACCACGCCGAGCGCCGCACAAGTGCGCGAACCGATACGCCGCGATACGGCGCGTGCGGCGAAATACGGTGCGCTGCTCGACCCGCTGCGCGACGCGCTGGGAATGCCGCGGTTCGTGAGCGCCGCGCTATAGTCGGCACCATGGCCGATTCGCCGGCAACGCTGGCCCGCTTCACGGAACTCGACCGCCGCCTGGTCGCGGCGGTGAAAGGCATCAAGCTCCTCGCCGCGGTGAGCTGGCCGGCGAGCGTGCAACGTAGTTTTTTGGAAAACTGGCATGCCGGTCGGCCCCAGCTGCCGGTCATGGAGTATCCGCACGGCGACTTCACGCGTGCGCGCACGGAGTTGGACGAGATACTTCGGCAGGTAGACGGCGCGCATCCGCTCGGCGATTACCTGCGGCGCACCGCGCAATCCTGGCACGTTGCCACCGATCTGCTGCAGGCGCTCGGCACGCCGGATATCACGCGCCATTCGATCGAGCTGTTCGGCCGCCCCGGCGACCGCCTGCCCGGCGGCAGTGTCAGCAATCTCGATGCCGCGCGTCACTTCATCGAACTCGCCGACGAGCTGGGCCACGAGATCATCAGCAGCGAAGCCGACTACTGCATACCGGCCGATGTGCTGCGCGAAGAATTGCAAGCGCAGATCAGCGCGTTCTTCACACACGACAAGGTCAAGGTCGAAGTCGACCCGAACCTGATCGCGAAGGCCGCGGCGGGCACCACGCGCATCCGTCTGCGCTCGGCGACGAGTTTCTCCGAGTACGACAAGCATCAGCTGCTCGAACACGAGGCATTCGTGCATACGCTGACGGCACTCAACGGCCGCGCACAGCCGAACCTGGCATCGCTGGCGACGAACTCGCCGCGCACCACGGCGACGCAGGAAGGCCTTGCCACGTTTGCCGAGTTGATGTCCAGTTCGATCGACATCGGGCGCATGAAGCGCATCTCGCTGCGCATTCTCGCCATCGACAAGGCGCTGCACGGCGCGGATTTCATCGACGTCTTCAGGTTTTTTCTGCAATCCGGGCAGACCGATGCCGACAGTTTCACATCGGCGATGCGCGTGTTCCGCGGTGCGCCACTGACCGGCGGTTCCGCGTTCACCAAGGACGCGGTCTACCTGCACGGCCTGTTGTCGGTGCACACGTTTTTCCGCTGGGCACTGAAGAACCGGAAGCTGCGCCTGTGCCGTTACCTGTTCGCCGGCAAGATGACGCTGCATGATGTGATCGCGCTCGAGCCGTATTTCGCATCCGGCTACATCGCCGCGCCGGTGTACCTGCCGCCATGGGTACAGCGCGCGAATGGCATGGCCGGCACGCTTGCGTTCTCGTTGTTCGCCAACCGCATCCGCCTCGACAAGGTCGAAGCGGAGGATCTTATTCTCGGGATATGACAATGTATAAAACTACACTCGCATTGGCGTTGCTTTGTGCTTTCGGCGCCGCCGGCGCAACCGAAACCAGCGCGCAACTCGTGCAAAAGGAGCTACCGCAGATCACCGCGTGGCGGCGCGACATTCATCAGCATCCGGAACTTTCCAACCGCGAAGCGCGCACCGCGAAACTCGTCGCCGACGAGCTGAAGAAGCTCGGCTATGACGTGCGCACCGGCATTGCGCACACCGGCGTTGTCGGCATTCTCAAAGGCGGCCAGCCCGGACCGAAACTCGCGATTCGCGCCGACATGGATGCGCTGCCGGTGACCGAGCAGGTAGAGCTGCCGTTCGCGTCGAAAGCGCAAGGCGAATACCTGGGCAAGACGGTCGGTGTAATGCACGCGTGCGGCCATGATGCGCATACCGCGATGCAGCTCGGCCTCGCCGAGATTTTCGCCACGCTGCGTCCGCAACTGCACGGCGAAATCATGCTGATCTTCCAGCCGGCCGAGGAGGGCGCGCCGCAAGGCGAAGAAGGCGGCGCCCCGCTGATGGTGAAAGATGGCGTGTTCAAGGATTTCAAACCCGGCGCCGTGTTCGGCATGCATGTCGTCAGCACGATGAACATTGGTAATGTTGGTGTGCGCGCCGGCGGCGCGATGGCCAGCTCCGACACGTTCCGTATCGTCGTGCATGGACGCCAAAGTCATGGCGCGCTGCCATGGAATGGCATCGACCCGATCGTCACCGCGGCGCAAATCGTGACCAATGCGCAGACCATCGTCAGCCGCCAGCTCGACATCAACAGCAATCCCGCCGTGGTCACGTTCGGCATCTTCAACGGCGGCCAGCGCTTCAATATCGTGCCGGAAACTGCGGAATTGCAAGGCACCGTGCGCACTTTCGATGAAACGATGCGCAAGCAGGCACTGGCCAGTCTGCGCAACATCGCCGAGCACGTCGCCGCGGCGAATGGAGCGACCGTCGAGGCGCAAATTCCCACCGACAGCAATCCGGTCAACTACAACGATCCGGCGCTGACCGCACGCGTGCGCACGAGCCTGGAAACTGCGCTCGGCAAGGAACACGTCAGCGAAGCGCCGCGCTGGATGGCGTCCGAAGATTTCCCCTCGCTCGGCCTGGCGGTGCCCGCGCCGAGCATGTACTTTTTCGTCGGCGCCACACCGGGTGGCGTCGACGCGGCCACGGCGCCGGTGAACCATTCGCCGAAATTCTTCCTCGACGAAGGCGCGCTCGATGTCGGCACGCGGGCGATGTTGCAGGCGGCGCTGGATTTCCTCGGCGCGCCGTGAGCATTCGTGAAGGCGGCTTCGAAGTAGCGCTGTGCTAAAGTCAAAGGCTCGAAAATCGAGCCTTTGACATGTCCCACGGTGAAGACCTAAAGCGCGCCGCACTCGAATACCATCGGCGCTCCCCACCCGGGAAAATCAAGGTCGCCCCGACCAAGCCGCTGGTGACGCAGCGCGATCTGGCGCTTGCGTATTCGCCGGGTGTCGCGGCCGCGTGCGAGGCGATCGTCGCCGACCCGAGCCAGGTCTCTTCGCTCACTGCGCGCGGCAATCTGGTCGCCGTGATCACCAACGGCACGGCGGTGCTCGGCCTCGGCAACATCGGCCCGCTCGCCGGCAAGCCGGTGATGGAAGGCAAAGCCGTGCTGTTCCAGAAGTTTGCCGGCATCGATGTGTTCGACATCGAGATCAACGAATGCAATCCGGACAAACTCGTTGACATCATCGCCGCGCTCGAGCCGACGTTCGGCGGCATCAACCTCGAGGACATCAAGGCGCCGGAGTGTTTCGAGGTCGAGCGCAAACTGCGCGAACGCGTGAAGATTCCGGTGTTCCACGACGACCAGCACGGCACCTCGATCATCGTCGGCGCTGCGGTCATGAATGCGCTGGCCGTCGTCGGCAAGGACATCGGCAAGATCAAGGTCGTCTCCACCGGCGCGGGCGCGGCCGGCATTGCCTGCCTGGACATGCTCGTGCAGCTCGGCGTGGCGCGCGAGAACATCTGGGTGGCCGATCGTCTCGGCGTGATCTACAGTGGCCGCAGCGAAGAGATGGACGCGGCCAAGCAGTGTTATGCGCGTGACACCAAGGCGCGCCGACTCGGCGAGATCATCGATGACGCCGATGTTTTTCTCGGTCTTTCCGCCGGCGGCGTATTGACGCCGGAGATGGTCAAGCGCATGGCGGCGCGGCCGATCATCCTGGCGCTGGCGAATCCGACGCCGGAGATCCTGCCGGAACTCGCGAAAGAAGCGCGTCCCGACGCGATCATCGCGACTGGACGCTCGGATTATCCGAACCAGGTCAACAACGCGCTGTGTTTCCCCTACATCTTCCGCGGCGCGCTCGATGTCGGCGCGACAACGATCAACGAAGCGATGAAAGTCGCCTGCGTGCACGCGATCGCGGAACTCGCGCGGCGCGAATTGTCCGACGTTGCGGCGCGCGCGTATGGCGACCAGCAGTTGAGCTTTGGTCCGGACTACCTGATCCCGCAGCCGTTCGATCCGCGCCTGCTCGTCTCGCTCGCGCCGGCCGTGGCCAAAGCGGCAATGGATTCCGGAGTGGCGACGCGGCCCATCGCCGATTTGTATACCTACGCCGAGCATCTGAATCTATTCGTGTTCCGTACCGGCCTCGTGATGAAGCCGGTGTTCGATCGCGCCAAGGCCGATATCAAGCGCGTGGTGTATGCCGAAGGCGAACAGGACACGATCCTGCGTGCGGTGCAGAACGTCAGTGATGACCGTCTGGCCAAGCCGATCCTGATCGGCCGTCCGGCGGTGATCGCGCATCGGATTGAGCGCCTGGGGCTGCGCATCCGCGCCGGCGAGCATTTCGAGCTGGTCAATGTCGATGACGACCCGCGCTACACCGATTACTGGAACTTGTACCTGCGCCTCAACGAACGCCGCGGCGTCACGCCGGCCCTGGCCAAGGCGCTCGTGCGTTCGCGGCCCACGCTGATCGCGGCGCTGATGGTCGCTCGCGGCGAGGCCGACGCAATGATCTGCGGCAGCGTCGGTCGCTACCAACGCCAGCTGCGCCACATCCTCGACGTGCTGCCGCTCGATCCGGGCGTGAGTTCGGCGGCGGCGATGACCGCGGTGCAGAACGATTCCGGCGTCTGGTTCTTCGTCGACACGCACGTGCAATACGATCCCAGCGCCGAGCAGATCGCCGAGGCCACGCTGCAGGCGGTGCTGCGCCTGAAGACATTCGGCATCGAGCCGCGCGTGGCCCTGCTGTCGCACTCCAATTTCGGCAGCCACAGCGATGCGAGCGCGACGAAGATGCAGCGCGTGCTGGAACTGGTGCGGCGCAAGGACCCGCATCTGGAGATCGACGGCGAGATGCAGGCCGACACGGCGTTGAACGAGGAAATCCGCGCGCGCATCTTTCCTAACTCCACGCTGCGCGGCCGCGCCAATCTGCTCGTGTTCCCGAATCTGGACGCGGCGAACATCGCCTACAACCTGGTGCGCCAGCTCACCGATGGCGTCGCGATCGGGCCGATCCTGATGGGCGTGTCGAAATCCGCGCATGTGCTGACGCCGGCATCGACCGTGCGTCGCGTGGTGAACGTCACCGCGATCGCCTGCGTCGAGGCCCAGATCAGGGCGCAACAGTCAGCCGGCTAGCGTTGCAGCGGCAAGTCAGCCGATCATCCAGGCGGCAAAATCCTGCCACGCCTGCGTACCTGCGATGAGGACGCGCCCCGGCAGCGAGAGAATGAAAAACAAGCTGCCCCAGAGCATGGCTGGATGCAGCCGGCGCTGGGCGACACTGTCGATGATGACGACGGCGATCACGATCAGCGCGGAGCCGCCGAAAGCGATCGGCATTACGGGCGCCGGCGGAAACTGCATGGCGATGCGCGCGAGCGCTGGCGGTAGCAGGCTCAGTGTGGCCAAGAGCATCAGCCGCTTGTGCCAGTCGCTGCGTTGCCGCAGCAGCAGCGCCCAGGCGACCAGCGCCACGAACACGCCGAGATCGAACAGCGGAATGGCCATGAAGCTCAACGGCGTGACATGGACGTCCGGTGTGAAGCCGCGCCGCCCGGAATCCACCGCGAGCAGGTAGCCGACCACGCTCATCACGACCACCAGCAACGCGCCGGCCACGCCGAGCACCCGGTGGATGTCGCGCCGATCGTTCGCCACCAACCAAGTCTGGGTGACGAACAATGCGATCCAACTGCTGAAGATCAACCCGTGCACGTGCTTGAGCGTGGACAGTTCAGGCGTGCCGAAAAATGTTTTCAGATAAAAAGTCGGCGCGAAGCCGGCGAAGACAATGGCTGCTGCGAACAGCGCGCAGGTGACGTAAAACCAGCGCTGGCGTCGGCTCGTGCTGAGGACGATAGAGTTCATGCTGATCCCGCGGGCTCGTTCCGGCAGCAAGATAGCACCTATGATCTTCGTATGGCGGCGCCGAACACGCCAGACCGCGCCCCGGTAGGCACCCGACCGCCGGCCCGCTAGACTTGCAAACAACGACAGACAAGAACGCCGATCGCGTGAGCCCGGCGTCGAGTGGAGGGACGGCAATGAACATGCTCAACGACATCCTCGACCAGGACCTGGATCCCGCCGAAACCCGCGAATGGAGCGAAGCGCTCGACGCGGTGATCGGTCGCGATGGCCCGGAACGTGCGCATTACCTGCTCGAACACATGGTCGAGGCGACGCGGCGCGCCGGCGGTCATCTGCCGTTCTCGCCGACGACTGAATACATCAATACGATCCCGTCGCATCTGGAAGCCAAGATGCCTGGCGATCCGACGATGGAATGGCGCATCCGCTGCCTGATACGCTGGAACGCGATGGCGATGGTCGTGCGCGCGAACCGCAAGCCGGGCGAACTCGGTGGCCATATCGCGAGTTTTGCGTCGTCGGCGACGCTGTACGACGTCGGTTTCAATCATTTCTGGCGCGCGCCGAGCGAAAATCATCCGGGCGATCTCATTTTGCACCAGGGCCACTCCAGCCCGGGTGTTTACGCGCGTTCGTTCCTCGAAGGCCGCATCGATGCCGAGCAGATGGACCTGTTCCGCATGGAAGTGGCAGGCGCCGGTCGCGGCCTGGCCTCGTATCCGCACCCATGGCTGATGCCCGATTACTGGCAGGTGCCGACGGTATCGATGGGCCTGGGTCCGATCCAGGCGATCTATCAGGCGCATTTCTGGAAATACCTGGAAAATCGCGGGCTGATGCCGAAGACCGACCGCAAGGTCTGGTGTTTCCTTGGCGACGGCGAATCCGATGAACCTGAATCGCTCGGCGCGATTTCACTGGCCGGGCGCGAAAAACTCGACAACCTGATCTTCGTCGTCAACTGCAACCTGCAACGCCTCGATGGCCCCGTGCGCGGCAACGGCAAGATCATCCAGGAGCTCGAAGGTGTGTTCCGTGGCGCCGGCTGGAACGCAATCAAGATTGTCTGGGGCAGCTACTGGGATCCGCTGCTCGCGCAGGATCGCAACGGCACATTGCGCAAGCTGATGATGGAAACCGTCGACGGCGAATATCAGGCGTGCAAGGCCTTCGGCGGCGCGTACACGCGCGAACATTTCTTCGGTAAGTATCCCGAAACGCTGGAGATGGTGCGCAACCTTTCCGACGACGACATCTGGCGCCTGAACCGCGGCGGCCACGATCCGCACAAAGTCTACGCGGCCTATCAGGCGGCAGTGACCACGCAAGGCATGCCGACCGTGATTCTGGCCAAGACCGTAAAAGGCTACGGCATGGGCGCGGCGGGCGAGTCGCAGAACCCGACGCATCAGCAGAAAAAACTCGACAACGAGGCGGTGCGCCACTTCCGCGACCGCTTCCGCATTCCGATTGCCGACGACAAGGTCGACGACGTGCCGTACTACCATCCGGGTAAGGACTCGCCGGAAGTGAAGTACATGCTCGAGCGGCGCCAGGCCCTTGGCGGCTTCCTGCCGCAACGCCGGCGCAAGAGCGAATCTTTCACAGCGCCGGAATTGTCGGCGTTCGAGCAGCTCACCAAAGGCACCGGCGAGCGCGAAATCTCCACGACGATGGCGTTCGTGCGCGGCATCAACCTGCTGTTGCGCGACAAACAGATCGGTCCGCGCATCGTGCCGATCGTGGCCGACGAAGCGCGCACATTCGGCATGGAAGGCATGTTCCGACAGATCGGCATCTACGCGCCGGAAGGGCAGAAGTACCGGCCGCAAGACGCCGATCAGCTCATGTATTACCGCGAAGACGTCAAAGGTCAGGTGCTGCAGGAAGGCATCAGCGAACCCGGCGCGATGAGCGCGTGGATGGCCGCCGCATCGAGCTATTCCACCAGCAATGTGCCGATGCTGCCGTTCTACATCTACTACTCGATGTTCGGTTTCCAGCGCATCGGCGATCTGGCCTGGGCCGCCGGCGACATGCGCGCGCGCGGCTTCCTCGTCGGCGGCACGGCCGGGCGCACGACATTGAACGGCGAAGGCCTGCAGCATGAGGACGGGCATTCGCATCTGCTCGCCGGCGCGATCCCGAATTGCCGCGCGTACGATCCGACGTTCTCGTACGAAGTCGCGGTGATCCTGCAGGACGGCGTGCGCCGCATGCTGCACGAGCAGGAGGACTGCTACTACTACATCACCGTGATGAACGAGAACTACAGTCATCCGGACATGCCGGCCGGCTGCGAGCCCGACATCATCAAGGGCATGTATTTGTTCCGCGACGGCGACGAGCCACTGCCTGCCGGATCGCCGACGGCCGCGGCGTCACCGGACAAGCAGGGCAAGAGCCGCGTGCCGGAGACTGATGGCCCAGCACCACGCGAAACCAAAGCGTCGGCCAAGGAAGTCGTCAAAAGCCATGAGAAATCGGCGCCGGCGAAAATGGCCAAGAACAGCCGCATCCCGCGCGTGCAGCTGCTCGGCTCGGGCACGATCCTGCGCGAGGCGATCGCCGCCGCCGAACTGCTCGAAAACGAATTCGGCGTCGTCTGCGACATCTGGAGCTGCCCGAGTTTCACGGAGTTGCGCCGTGACGGCTACGATGCCGAGCGCTGGAACCGCCTGCATCCGGAAAGCGTGCCGCGCGTGCCGCACGTGACCGCGTGTCTGGCCGAGCGTGCCGGGCCGGTGATTGCCGCGACCGATTACGTGCGCGAATACGCCGAGCAGATCCGCGCATTCCTGCCGGATGGAAAAAAGTATACGGTGCTCGGCACCGATGGTTTCGGCCGCAGCGACACGCGCGAAAATCTGCGCCGCTTCTTCGAGGTCGATCGCTACTACATCGCCCAGGCCGCGATCGCCGCGCTCGCCGCCGAAGGCAAGATGAGCGCCAAGGACGTCGCGCGCGCGATCAAGACGTGGAAGCTGGACGCAGAGAAGGCGAATCCGGTGGGCGTGTGAACGAGTAGAATGGTGTGCCTGTCTCGCTGCGTCGCTCGCGGCAAGGAGACTCGATCATGAAATCGTGCAAAGCGCTATTGCTGTCGGCAATACTCGGCACAGCCGCAATACACGCGGCGCACGGGCAATCGCTTCTGCCGATCACGTTTTCGCCGGCGAACCCAACCGCGGATCAAGTCGTCACGGCGATCCTGCCGTTTGAAATCTGCAGCTGGACTATTGTGACGTCGGGAACTCGAATCGATATCGACTGGGTTGCGGCGCCGTGCGCGGCAGAATTGTTTACCAATCAGATCGACTTGGGAGCGTTGGCACCCGGCACTCATGCCGTCTATCTGGATTTTGCTGGAGGCGGCACGCCGGTGGAACAGGCGCTGGGAACTCTGGTCGTGGCGCCAGCTGTGGTGGTGCCGCTACCGATGTTGCGACCCTTGGGCTTGCTGGCGTGTTGCCTAGGCTTGGCGCTATTGGGAATCCGCGCATTGCGGGATCGCGCGAGACCGCGACGCGGGTAGGCGTCCGTCTTGCTGCTAACTACTTACGGGTTCACCGCGGCCTGGATTTCTTCAACGCCGGATCCAGCCGATCCAGATCGGCCTGCACCTGCTCGGGGCTGCGCTCGTAGACGATTTCCCGGCCGAGCGCCTTGCCGGCAAACGCCATGCGATTCGGCGTGGGCGTCAGCTCGCACTTGACGCTGTGCACGCCTTCGCCGAGCACGACCTGGATGCGGTGGGCGTGCTTGCTCAGCACGACGACATCCATGGTCTTGCCGCTTTCGGTGATACGCACCGGTATCTTTTCGATGTTCATGCGCTGACCTGCTAAATGACGTGGCTTTGCTAACGCGCGTGCCGACGCAGTCTAGCCGGTATGCGGGCGTCGCGTTCGGTCGAAGGGAACGGGTATCCTTCGCCTGGCACGATCCGGGGAATCGTTTCTCGCATGACTCGAAAAACCTTTGACTTCGCCGTCATCGGCGCCGGCTGCTTCGGCGCCTGGACTGCGCATGAGCTGCTGCGTGCCGGGCACAGTGTCGTGTTGCTCGAGGCGTATGGCGCGGCGCACAGCCGCGCGAGTTCGGGCGGGGAATCGCGCATCATCCGCATGGGTTACGGCGCCGACGAGTTATATACGCGCTGGTCGTTCGAGTCGCTCGCGAAATGGCAAGCGCTGGCCGAGCGCGTGCCGCAACGTATTTTTCATCGCACCGGCATGCTCTGGCTTGCGGGCCGTCAGGATTCCTTCGTACCGCAGATGCTGCAGACGCTGGCGCGGCTCGACGTTGCGCACGAGCAGCTCGCGCCGTCCGAACTGGCACTGCGTTTCCCGCAGATCTCTCCCGTCGACATTGAATGGGCGTTATGGGAACCCGACGCCGGCGTGCTGATGGCGCGCCAGGCCGTACAAGCGCTCGTTGCGGAAAGTATCGGCGCGGGTGTCGATTATCGGATCGCGCAGGTCCGATCGCCCGAGCCGAAACAGAGCAGACTCGCCAGCGTCGTTACTACAGCAGGCGATTCGATCTCCGCAGGCTGCTTCATCTTTGCCTGCGGCGCATGGCTGCCGCAGATTTTCCCGGACCTGCTCGGTCCGCGCATTTTTCCCACGCGCCAAGAAGTATTCTTTTTTTCACCGCCAGCAGGCGATTCCAGCTTCGCGCCGCCGGCGATGCCGGCCTGGTACCACCACCCGGCGTTCGTCTATGGCATTCCGGATATCGAAAATCGTGGTTTCAAGATCAGCGTCGACAAGCACGGGCCCGCGTTCGATCCGGATGCGGGTTCACGCGTGCCGAGTCTCGACGCTCTGCAGGCCGCACGCGCGTATCTCGCGCAGCGCTTCCCGAAGCTGAAGGACGCTCGCTTGAGCGAAAGCCGCGTGTGCCAGTACGAGAACACCTCGAATGGCGATTTCGTAATAGACCGCCATCCGCAAATCGAGAATGCCGTTGTCGTCGGCGGCGGCTCAGGTCACGGCTTCAAACACGGTCCGGCAGTAGGCGCGTACGTACGCGCGCTGCTTACAGGCAATGCCGCTGCCGAACCGCGTTTTGCGTTGCTGAGCAAGGACACAACGCAGGCGCGTAACGTGTTCTAACCAAATGGGGAAGTGGCTCTAGTGCAGCGGGCGCTTGTGTTTCTTCGCCAGCGCCGCTTCCATTGCCTGCAACAGCTCCAGCAGTTGCTCGTCCTCGGGATCTTTTTCCAGCGCCGATCGCACGAGTGCGATGTAACGCTCGGCATGACGCATCCAGTGCAGTTCGTAGACCTGTTCGCGAGTAGTACTCAACACGTTCGTCTCCCAAGATGTTTGCTTGCGCGCCGGTTTCCCGGCTCGAGGCAGACTAACTGGTTGTCGACGCCGCCCGCGTGCGCAAAGTTGGCAACGTGCATGTGACCCAGTTCACACTTTGGCGAGTTTGGTCCTGGCTCAGGCTTGCTGCAGGCTGCCGCGTGTCGCACGCGGCGAGGTTTCGTAGAGCTGACGCCAGACGCGGCGGAACTGGCGCGTCGAGGCAAAGCCGGCGCGTTCGGCCACGCGCTCCATGTCCAGCCGCGTCTGCCCGATCAGTTCGCGCGCGAGCGCCGCGCGCAGACGGTTGCGATAGTCGGCCAGATGCATGCCGGTGTGCTCGTGAAACAACCGCGACAGATGCCGCGGACTGGTGTTGGCGATGCTCGCGAGCGTGCGCGCGGGCCAGGCGCGCGCGGGGTCGCCTGCGATCGCGTCCTGCACGCGATGCACGCTCGGATGGATGTGATTGCGCCCTTCCAGCCACGGGGACAGTTGCGGATCGCTGCCGCTGCGGCGCAGGTAGACGACCAGATAGCGGGCGACGGCGAGCGCGCAGGCCGCATCGATTGTCTGCGCGACGATGTGCAGCATCAGGTCGATGCCGGCAGTGATGCCGGCGCTGGACAGGCGCTCGCCATCTTCCACGTAAAGTCGGTTTTCCAGCACTTTCGCCTGCGGCGCCAGTGCGGCGAGTTCGGCGCAGCTCATATGATGCGTCGTGCAGGTGTAGCCGTCGAGCAATCCGGCGCGCGCGGCAAGTAGTGCGCCGGAACAGATCGTGATGAGGCGATGGCCAGGGCTGATCGTTGCCCTTAGCCAGGCGACGATTCTTCCTTCGTGTTCGGCGTCGATCGGCGTTGCGATGGCCCCGTCGATCAGCGTGTCGGCGCTGCCGCCGACCACGACCATGGCCCCAGGCGGGAGCGTACGCGGGAGCCCGGCGATATCGGCCAGCGTCAGCCCGACCGAGGTGCGCAGCTTGCGCGTCGGGCTGATATAGCGCACGTCGAAACACACGTGCTCCTGCACGAGATTTGCCCGGCGCAGTACTTCCATTGGCCCGGCGACGTCGAGCAACAGCGTACGTGGCGTCAGCACCACGTACACCACAATCGTGCGCGTTGCGTTCACGCGGCGAGGCGTTGCGCTGAACCCAGAGCTTCTTCTACGCTGGCGATGCGCGCGAAGCGGCTATCGAGCACGAGTTCGGTACGCTCCCGAATCTCCGCAGGGGTCCAGCGCTTGCCGTGCCGGTCGGTCATCGCAAACGTGAGGGTCGCTTCGCTGACGTAATCCACTTGATAGCCGACATCCGAGGCGTGTCGCGTCGTCGTCTCGCAGCATTGCTCGGTGCGGATGCCGGAGACGATAAGTCGGCGGATGCCGTGCTGCACGAGCCAGACATCCAGGCCGCTACCCACCAGTGCGCTATGGCTGCGTTTGTGGAAAATCGCATCCGGCTGAATCGCGAGTCCGCTCAGCGTCTTCACAAAACCGGAGGCGAGTGCGAACACGCCATCGTCTTCGACGTGAAAAATTTGTACGACCGGAATGCCGCGAGCCTTAGCGCCATCGATCAGCGCCTGTTGCTTCGCCAGGTAGGCCGGCGCATCGGCTTCGCTCCAGTATGGACGCTGGCGGAAAGATTCCTGGGCATCGACGACGATCAGCGCGCTGTCGGAATGAGACATGACAATTTTTCCTGATCCAAGTGGCGGTACACCACGGTGACCAGCATATTATGAACGATTACCGGTTGAAGACAGTCGGCCGGCGGACTGGAATGGGACAAAAAAAGACAAACACAGGCTGGGCCGCAATCGCCCGTCGGTAAGGAATTCGCGCTCGCGGTTGTCTAATCAACATCCATACTGAGGACCACGTCATGTTGCACAAGCTGCTTGCGGTATTTCTGCTCGCGACCTGCGCCGGTGTCGTGCAGGCACAGGCTTCGGCTGCGCCGGCCACCACGGAAACGCTCACGCTCGGTGGTGGCTGCTTCTGGTGCCTGGAAGCGGTATTCGACGAACTCAAGGGTGTGACGCGCGTCGAGTCCGGTTTTGCGGGTGGCCATGTCGCCAACCCGAGTTACACCGAAGTTTCCGCCGGCGGCAGCGGCCATGCTGAAGTGGTGCAGATCACGTTCGATCCGCGCGCAATCAGCCGCGACGTGATCCTGCAGGCGTATTTCACGATCCACGATCCCACCACGCTGAACCGGCAGGACAACGACGTCGGCGAGCAATACCGGTCGATTGCGTTCTATCGCGATGACGCGCAGAAAGCGGCGATCGAGAAAGCGATCGCCGCTGCCGCAGTGCACTGGAGCGGCAAGGTCGTCACTCAGGTCGAGCCGTTCCGGCAGTTCTACAAGGCCGAGAACTACCACCAGGAGTATTTCAAATTGCACGGCGAACAGCCGTATTGCCAGCTCGTGATCGCGCCGAAAGTGACGAAATTCCGCAAGCTTTTCCGTGACTACCTGAAGTAATTGCTACGCGTCGGCCAGCCCGTGCAATTTGCAGCGGGAATGCATGTTGCAGTGCTTTTGCAAAGAGTTATGAAAACGTTTACATTGGCGTCCTGACTGCGTTCCAGAGGTTGTGCTCGCGACCGAAGGTGTGGCATGGCGGTGACGATAAAGGACGTCGCGAAGGCGGCCGACGTGTCGGTGGCTTCGGTGTCGCGCGCGTTGAACGGTCATCGCAACATGACGCCGCAGACGCGCAAACGCATCCTGGCGGCGGCGAAGAAACTGCGTTTCACCCCGCACAGTGCCGCGCGCACGCTGATCACTCGGCGCACGCAGACGATCGGCGCGCTGCTGCCCGACCTGCATGGCGAATTTTTTTCCGAACTCATCCGCGGCATCGATCTCGCTGCGCGCGCGCGCGGCTTGCATCTGCTGCTGTCCAGTTCACACGGCAACGCTGTTGAGGCCGCGGCCGCAATGCGCGCGATGCAGGGGCGGGTCGATGGTTTCCTGCTGATGTCACCGCATGCTGACGCCGGTTTCCTGCGTCAGAACCGCGGCGACCTGCCGATGGTGTTGATGAATACGCCGCTCAAACGCGCGCGCGGCGCCGTGCTCAACATTGACAACTACGGTGGCGCATTCGCGATGGTGCAGCATCTGGTCGACTGCGGCCGGCGCCGGGTCGCGCTGATCGCGGGTCCCGAATACAATTTCGACGCCGGCGAACGTCGTCGCGGATACGAGGCAGCGATGGCGCGTTTCGCGCCGACGATTGCGCCGCAGGTGCTGACGGGTGATTTCACCGAAGAAGCCGGCTATAACGCGGCGCGCGAATTGCTCGCCAACAAGTTGCGTCCGCAAGCGGTGTTCGCTGCCAACGACATGATGGCGGTGGGCTGCCTGTACGCGTTGCGCGAAGCCAGCGTGCGCGTACCCGAGGACATTGCCGTCACGGGTTTCGACGACATTCCGATCGCGCGCCTGACCACGCCGGCACTGACTACCGTGCGCGTGCGCATCGTCGATTTCGGCACGCGGGCGCTCGAGTGTCTGGCGACGATGATCGACGACAGAGCGGACGCGGCGCGCGAAAAACATGCGCAACTGCTTGGCACGGAACTCATCGTGCGGCAGTCGTGCGGTGCAAAGGAGCTCATTGCAACAGCGGTAGCTTGATACCAAAAAAACAATTGGGAGGAGAGGCTTATGACTCACGCATTCAGGAAGAGACTGCTCGCATCGTTGATCACTGGCGCGGTTGCCGGCACGGCACTGATGCCGGGCAGCGGCTGGGCGCAGACCGCCGACGCCACACTGCGCGGCAAGGCTGCACCGGACATGCAGATCACCGCGAAAAACGTCGCGACCGGCGCCGTCCGCCACACCAACAGCGCCGCCGATGGCAGCTACGCGCTGGTCGGCCTGCCGTCCGGCACGTACACCGTGGATGCCGGACCGGGTACGGAAAAGACCATCACGCTGAGTGTCGCTTCGACTTCGACGCTGGATTTCGCCGGCCCGGTGCCCGAGCCGACTACGACGACGCTCGCCGGCGTGCAGGTCACCGCGTCCACGCTCGGTGAAGTGAAGACCTCCGAAGTCGGCAGCACGATTTCGCTGCACCAGATCAATACCGTGCCGCAGATCACGCGCAACTTTCTTGAGTTCGCCGATACCGTGCCGGGCATGGCATTCCAGGTCGATTCCAGCGGCCACACCTCACTGCGCGGCGGCGCGCAGAACGCGAACTCGGTCAACGTCTACATCGATGGTGTCGGCCAGAAGAACTATGTGAAAGAAGGCGGCGTCAGCGGCCAGTTCTTCAGTCAGGGCAATCCATTCCCGCAGCTGGCGATCGGCGAATACAAGGTCATCACTTCCAATTACAAGGCCGAGTACGACCAGATTTCCAGCGCCGCAGTCACCGCGGAAACCAAATCCGGAACCAACGAATTCCACGGCGAAACCTTCGGCCAGTACACCTACGACGATTGGCGCGACCAGACGCCAGGCGAGAAAGCGTCCGGCAAGAAAACACAGTCGCATGAAAAGGAATACGGCTTCGCGGTGGGCGGCCCGATCATCCAGGACACGATGCACTTCTTCCTCAGTTATGAGGCGAAGCGCTACGACACGCCGATCACCGTCGTTCCAGGCGTCAGCGATACTGAACAATTCCTGCCATCTGACGTCGCCGCGCAATTCGGCCCGGCCGATCTGCCGTTCAGCGAGGATCTGTACTTCGGCAAGATCGATTGGGAGCTCACCGATCGCGACCGCATTGAAGTCAGCTCCAAGGTGCGCAAGGAAGAACAGCGCGACAATGTCGGTAGCCAGTTCGCAGCATCAAGAGGCGTCGATGTCGTCAATGACGACACGCGTATCGACGCACGCTGGCAGCACAGCGCCGACAGCTGGTTCAACGAGCTGCTGTTCACCTGGCAGAAAGTGGCAAATGGGCCGACCGCGCTCACCAACGGCAACGGCGCGATCTACGAATGGCAGCCGGATAACGGGCGCACCATCATCATTGTCGGCGGCGCCGGCGCGGGTGCCACGCAGACCAAATCGCAGAAAGGGCCGGGGATCAAAGACGATCTCACCTTCAGCAATCTCAACTGGATGGGCGATCATACGGTCAAGCTCGGTGTGAAATACCAGGAGGTCAAGCTGAGCGCGGAAGATGCGTCGCCGACGGGAAATCCAGTGTTTCACTACGACGTGGACGACACTGGCACTTCGCCGATTCCGTACAAAGTCGATTTTCCGACGCCGGTGCCGGGCCTGTCGCCGGTTGCGCGCTCCTCGAACAAACAGTTCGGCGCCTATATCCAGGACGACTGGGCGGTGAACGATCGGCTCACGCTGAATCTCGGCCTGCGCTGGGACTACGAGGAAACGCCGTCGTATCTCAAGTACGTGACGCCCGCCGGCATCGTTGCCGGCCTGCAAGGGCCGTACCCGAGCAATCCAGGCGTGACCTACGCGCAAGCGCTCGCCGCCGGCGGCATCAACATCAATGACTACATCAGCAATGGCCACAATCGCAGCGCGCCGAAGGACGAGTGGCAGCCGCGCCTGGGTTTCTCGTACGACCTCAACGGCGACGAGCAGCATGTCGTGTTCGGCGGCATCGGCCGCGCTTACGACCGCGATCTCTATGACTATCTGCAGCTGGAGGTGACGAAGCAGGCGCTGCCGATCAACACGATCTTCTTCAACGATTCGTCGCGCAACTGCACGATCGGCCCGACCTGCGTGGAATGGGATCCGAAATATTTCGGCGGAGTCGGTACCTTGCAGGCGCTGCTCGCCGGCAGCAACGCGGGTCAGGAAGTGAATCTGATCAACAACAACCTCAAAGCCCCGTATTCGGACCAGTTCAGCCTCGGCATGCGCAACAAGGTCTGGGACTGGAACACGAGCGCAACGGTCCAGCGTATCGTCAGCAAGGATGGACTGGTCTTCACGCTCGGTAATCGCTTCGCCGATGGCTCATTCTGGTTCAATGGCTGTCAGCCGTGGTGCAATGGCCAGGGTTACCCGACCGGGGTGCCGGGTTATGGCACGCTGATTATCGGCAGCAATGGCATCGAGACGCGCAGCAACGCGTTGCTGCTGTCGGCGGACAAGCCGTACACGAAGGAATCCGGCTGGGGCGTCACGCTCGCGTACACGTATACGGACGCAAAGCAGAATCGCTCGATCACGGAACATTACGCGTTCGACGAAGCCTCGATCAAGCAATATCCGTTCGTGCTCTCCAACGCGGCGCCGAAACATCGCTTCGTCGCGACCGGTTCGCTCGACGGCATCTGGGGCATCATGTTCGGCGGCAAGCTGACGCTGGCCACGCCGACGCCCCTCAACGACCAAGCCTGCGTCGGCATCACGACACCGAGCGGTGCGCCGTGCATCAAGGTCGGCGTGCTGCCGAACGACGGCACCAAGAAGTTCCTGATCGGCGGCGACGTTTTCGGCTACCGCTCCATCGATTTTCAGGCGACGAAAAACTTCGATATCACGCACGGCATGAGCGTGTACGTGCGCTTCGACTTGCTCAACGCGTTCAACTACAAGAATTACTCTGACTACTTCGTGCACACCTGGGGCGGTAGCGGCGTGTACGATCCGGACATCTCCTACAACACCACCGGCAATATCACCGGCGTGCCGCGCACGTTCAAGTTGTCGGCCGGGTTCCGGTGGTAGCAAGATTGTCCAGGCGTATCTGCAGAGCCCGCGTCGCGGGCTCTGTTTTTTTGGTGCTGCTCACGTGCACGTGCGCGGTTGCGGCACCGCCAAAATTTTCCGAACTGCCGAAAGCACAGCAGCGTGCGGTCGACGATCTGGAAAAGCGCACGTTCGAATTCTTCCGCGACAGCGCGAACGTGAACAAAGGACTCGTGCCCGATCATTGGCCGGACGATCACACCGGCGATTATTTTTCCTCGATCGCCGCGGTCGGCTTCGGCCTCACGACATACGGCGTCGGCGTCGAACGCGGCTGGATGCCGCGCCGCGAGGCGGCGAAACGTACGCTGGCGACGCTGCGGTTTTTCCACGACGCTGCGCAGAACGATGCGGTCGACGCGAGTGGCGATCACGGCTTCTTCTACCATTTTCTCGACATGCAGACCGGCACGCGTTATCACGCGCAGCATTGGGACGAATTGTCGACGATCGACACGACGCTGCTGCTCGGCGGCGTGCTGTTCGCACAGAGCTATTTCGATCACGCCACGCATGACGAAAAGGAAATCCGCCGGCTTGCCGACGACATTTATCGCCGCGTCGACTGGCAGTGGGCCTCGCCGCGCGCGCCGCTCGTGGCGATGGGCTGGACGCCGGAAGCCGGTTTCATCCACGTCGACTGGCACGGCTACGACGAGGCGATGCTGTTGTACGTGCTCGCGCTCGGCTCGCCGACACACGCCATCGACGCGGCGGCGTGGAAAGCCTGGAGCGAAACCTACGACCGCAGCTGGGGCACGTTCCAGGGTCAGGAACACCTGGGTTTCGCGCCGCTGTTCGGGCATCAGTACAGCCACGTCTGGATCGATTTCCGCGGCATCCGCGACGATTACATGCGCGCGCACGACCTGGACTACTTCACGAATAGTCGCCGGGCGACATTCGCCCAGCGCGAATACGCGATTCACAATCCGCTGCAATGGCAAGACTATGGCGCGAACCTCTGGGGCCTAACCGCCTGTAATGGTCCGCGGAAAGAAAAAGTTGTGCCACCCGAAATCGATCGCTACGCCAATGACGTGAAAACGTTCTACGGCTACACCGCGCGCGGTGCCGGACTGCGCGACACCCTCGACGATGGCACGATCGCGCCGACTGCCGCAGCTTCGTCGATCGCGTTCGCGCCGGAGATTTCCGTGCCGGCGATCATTGAGATGCAGCATCGCTACGGCGAAGCGCTCTATACGCGTTATGGCTTCGTCGACGCGTTCAATCCGAGCTTCACATTTGAAGATCGGCCGCTGCGCACCGGCAAGGTCGTGCCAGGGATCGGCTGGATCGATACGTTGTACCTCGGCATCGACCAGGGTCCGATCGTGGCGATGATCGAGAATTACCGCAGCGAGCTGATCTGGAAAGTCATGCGCAAGAACCCGTATATCCGTGAAGGCTTGCAGCGGGCCGGTTTCGCTGGCGGCTGGCTGGAAGCACAGGCAAAGAAGTAGGCATGCGCATTTTGCTCGCTGCCGCTCTGCTAGTACTGTGCAGTTGCGCACGCGACGGCGGGGTCACCACGCTGCGCTTCTGGACGATCGGCCGCGAAGGCGAAGTCGTCGCGCAGCTGCTGCCTGCGTTCGAGCGCGCGCATCCGGGCGTGCGCGTGGAAGTGCAGCAGATTCCGCTCACTGCCGCGCACGAAAAATTACTGACGGCGTTTGCCGGCGATGCATTGCCGGACCTGTGCCAGCTCGGCAACACCTGGATTCCGGAATTCGCCGCACTCGGGGCGCTTGAACCGCTGCAGCCGTATGTCGATGCCTCCGACGTCGTGCGCAGCGACGATTATTTTTCCGGCGTCTGGGATACCAACGTCATCGACGGCGCGCTGTATGGTGTGCCGTGGTACGTCGACACACGCCTGCTGTTCTATCGCAGCGATCTGCTCGCCCAGGCCGGTTTCGACCACGCGCCGCGCGACTGGGACGAATGGCGCCGGGTGATGGCGGCGATCAAGCGCGCCGCCGGCGCCGACAAGTACGCGATTCTGCTGCCGCTGAATGAATTCGAGCCGCTGCTCGGCCTCGCGCTGCAACAACCCGAACCACTGCTGCGCGACAACGGCACGCGCGGCAATTTCGAAAGCGCGGGTTTTCGGCGCGCCGTGGAATTTTATGTCGATGCGTTCCGCAACGGCTGGGCGCCGCCGATGAGCAACACCGAGATTTCCAACGTCTGGGACGAGTTCGCGCGCGGTTTTTATGCGTTCTACATTACCGGACCGTGGCAGATCGGCGAGTTCAAGCGCCGCGAGCCAGAACTTGCCGGGCGCTGGGGCACCGCGCCGCTGCCCGGGTTCGAAGGGAATAGCGGCGGTGCGGCCGGCGGCTCCAGCTTTGCCATCTTTCACAGTTCCCCCAATAAGCCAATCGCCTGGGCGCTTGCCGAATACCTCTCGGCGCTGCCGCAGCAGCAGGCGTTCTACACGCTGACCGGCGACCTGCCGGCGCGGCGCAGTGCCTGGGATTTTCCGCAGCTGAAGCAGGACGAATACGCGCGTGCATTTCGTGAACAGCTCGAACACGTCGTGTCGACGCCGAAAGTGCCGGAATGGGAACGCATCGCGCAGGAAATGCGGCTGATGGCCGAGCGCATCATCCGTGGCGGCGCGCCGATCGACACGGCGCTGCGCGATTTCGACGCGAAGGCCGATGCGATCCTGGCGAAGCGGCGGTCGCTGCTGGCCGCCAAGAGTGCAGCACGATGAGCACGCAGCGCGCCGCCTGGGTATTCATCACGCCGGCACTCCTCGTCATCGGTGTGTTCTTCGCGCTGCCGGTGGCGGCGGCCCTCGCGCTGAGCCTCACCGACTTTGATCTGTATGCGCTCGCGGACATCAAGAACCTGCGCTTCGTCGGTCTGCAAAATTACGCCGACGTGCTGGCTGCGCCGCTGTTCTGGAAATCGCTGCTCAATACCGTGTACTTCGTCGGCGTTGGCGTGCCGCTGTCGATTGCCGCTTCGCTCGGCGCCGCCCTGCTGCTGAATTCGCCGCTTGCGCGCATGAAGGGATTGTTCCGCACCGCGCTGTTCGCGCCCGTCGTCACGACCGTCGTAGCGGTCGCAATGATCTGGCGCTATTTGTTTCATACCCGTTACGGATTGATCAACTTCGTGCTCGTGCATTTCGGCATTGCGCCGATCGACTGGCTCGGCGATCCGCACTATTCGATGCCGGCGATCATCATCTTCGCGGTGTGGAAGAACTTCGGCTACAACATGATCATCCTGCTCGCTGGCCTGCAGGGCATCCCGCAGGAGTTGTACGAAGCGGCGCGCATCGACGGCGCATCCGTTTGGCGGCAGTTCCGCCACATCACGCTGCCGTCGTTGCGGCCGGTGCTGCTGCTGGTCGGCATCATCACGATGGCGGGCTACTTCCAGTTGTTCGCCGAACCCTACGTGATGACCCGTGGTGATCCGCTGCAGAGCACGTACAGCGTGCTCTATTACATGTACGAGGAAGGCTTCATGTGGTGGAACCTCGGCCGCGCATCGGCGATCGCGTTCATCCTGTTTGCGTTGATCCTGATCGCGACGCGCGTGCTGCTGCGCCTGGCGCGGCGGGCAGAACCGTCATGAGACCGAAATCCGCCCGCGTGCTGGTCAATGGCGGCCTGATCCTCGCCAGCGCGGTCGTCGCGTTTCCGTTGCTGTGGATGCTGTCGGTGTCGTTCATGGCACAAGGCGAAGCGAGCGCGGTGCCGCCTCCGTTGTTGCCCGCACACGCGACGTTCGCGAACTATCGCGAACTGTTCGCACGCGCCGGCATGGGCCGCTATCTGGCAAACAGCCTGGCGATCGCCAGCGCACTGACGCTGCTGTCGCTCGCGTTCAATCTCGCCGCCGGCTACGCGTTCGCGAAACTGAAGTTTCGCGGGCGCGAGAGGCTGTTCGCGACGCTGCTCGGCGCGCTGCTGATCCCCGCGCAGGTCGCGATGATCCCGTTGTTCCTGCTGATGAAGTGGCTGCACCTGGTCAACACTTACGGCGGCGTGATCGTGCCGGCGCTGGCGGGCGTGTTCGGCATTTTCCTCGTGCGCCAGTACGCGCAGACGATTCCCGACGAGCTGCTCGAAGCCGCGCGCATCGACGGCGCCGGCGAAGGCCGGATCTTCGTGCGCATCGTGCTGCCGCTGCTGAAGCCGATCATCGTCACGCTGGCGATCTTCACGTTTCTTGCGAGCTGGAACGATTTCATGTGGCCGCTGATAGTGCTGAGCGATCAGCACTGGCAGACCGCACCAGTCGCGCTCGCAGCGCTCTCGCGCGAGCACGTGCAGGACAACGAACTGATGATGGCAGGATCGGTCGTGACGATCGTGCCGGTGCTCGTGTTGTTCCTTGTGCTGCAGCGTTATTACATCCAGGGTTTGTTGCTGGGTAGCGTGAAGGCGTGACAACCAAAGATTCCGTTCGTCCTGAGCGTAGGCGCGTAGCGCCGGAGTCGAAGGATGCGGCGCTTCGACTCCGCTTGCTGCGCAAGCTACGCTCAGCGCGAACGGTAGCAGTAGGTGCTGTGCTCGTCGCACACGCCATATGTGTTTCGGCACAGCCGCGCACCCTCGATGATTTCGAGAACCCGCCCGCGTGGAGCGCGCAGCACACCGACGACGTCACCGCCGGCCTGGACAGCATCGCGGGAAAACGCGGCAAAGCACTGCGGCTGAGCTTCGACTTCGACCACGTCAACGGCTACGCGACCGTGCGGCGCACGCTGCCGCTCGAGCTGCCGGCGAACTATGAAATCTCGTTCTGGGTGCGTGGTGAAGCGGGCGCCAACAATCTGCAATTCAAGCTGATCGACGCGAGCGGCGACAATGTGTGGTGGCTCAATCGCCCCGATTTCGAATTCCCACGCGAGTGGCAGCAGATCCGCATACGCAAGCGCCAGATCGAGTTCGCCTGGGGACCGACGTCGGATCGCGAACTCAAGCATAGCGCCGCGCTCGAATTCGTCGTCAGTTCCGGACGCGACGGCGGCAAAGGCGCCGTAGCATTCGACGAGCTGACGATCCGCGCGCTGCCGCCGGAAGACAACCCGCCGCTGCCGCCGACGCCGAACGAACTGCTGCAGGCTGCAGCGAAAGCCGCGCCGCGCGGCACCTATCCGCGCGGCTTCGTCGAGCAGTCTTACTGGACGATCGCCGGTGTGGACGGCGGTGGCGCGCCCGCGTTGATCAGCGAGGACGGCATGATCGAGCCGCGCAAGGGCGCCTGGTCGATTGAGCCCTCTGTCGTCGTCGATGGGCGCCCTGTTACCTGGGCCGACGTGACGCCGACGCAATCGCTGCTCGACGGGTATCTGCCGCTGCCCGCGGTGCAGTGGCAAACCGCCAAGCTGCAGCTCGACGTCGATGCGTACGCGCGCGGCCCACGCGAATCGGCGCAACTCGTCGCACGTTATCGTCTGCGCAACACTACCGCCGCGCCGATCGTGGCAACGCTGCAACTCGCGCTCCGACCGTTGCAGGTCAATCCGCCGACGCAGTTCCTGAATTCGCCCGGTGGTGTCGGTTCGATCAAGCGCCTGCACTGGAACGGGAATCAAGTCGACGTCGACGACACTCACATGGCGCTATCCGCTGCACCGGACACAGTCGAACGCCTCGGCATCGACGGCCAATTCATGCGCGCGCCGGCTGCGAACGACATGCGCGACGACGGCGGCCAGCTCTCGGCCGCACTGGTATACAAATTCCAATTGCCACCGGACGGCGCAGCGGAAGTCGCCCTCGCCGTACCCATGCGCGGCGCGCAAATGCTGCTGGAGCTCGATCGCGAGACCGTTGAACGCGAGCGCAACGCCGTGGCCGCGCAGTGGCGCGAGCGGCTCAAGCGGGTGACGCTGCAGTTGCCCGATCCGCGCATCGCCAACGCATTGCGCACCGCGCTGGCGCATATCCTGATCTCGCGCGACGGCGCGAGTTTGCGCCCGGGCACGCGCTCGTATGCGCGCTCGTGGATCCGCGACGGCGCGATGATGGCCGATGCGCTGCTGCGCCTCGGCGAAACCGGCGCGGTGCGCGATTACGTTGCCTGGTACGCGCCGCACCAGTTCCGCAATGGCAAGGTGCCCTGCTGCGTGGATCATCGCGGCGCCGACCCAGTCCCGGAAAACGACAGCCACGGCGAGTTGATCCACGTGATTGCGGAACTGTACCGATTCAGTGGCGATCACGCGGAACTGGAAACGAATTGGCCGCATATTGAAGCGGCGCTCGACTATATGGATCACTTGCGCGCCAGCGAAACCGGTGCGACGAATCCCGCATTCAAGGGGCTGCTGCCCGCATCGATCAGCCACGAAGGCTATTCGGCAAAACCGATGCACTCATACTGGGACGATTTCTGGGCGCTGACGGGTTACAAGGACGCCGCGGCGATGGCGCAGGTGCTCGGCAAGCCGGACGCAGCGCGCTATGCGCAGGCGCGAGACGATTTTGCGCGAGATTTGCGCGCTTCGATCGCTATAGCGACGAAGCAGCAGGTGATCGATTTCGTGCCCGGCAGCGCCGAACTCGGCGATTTCGATGCGACGTCGACGACGATTGCGCTCGCCCCGGCCGCCGCGCAGGCACTGCTGCCGGACGATGCCCTGCGCAACACGTTCGAACGCTACTGGCGCGAGTTCGTCGCGCGCCGCGACGGCGCCAAGGCGTGGGAGGACTACACGCCGTACGAATGGCGCACGCTCGGCAGCTTCGTGCGCTTGGGTCAGCGTGCGCGTGCGCAGGCGGCGATGGATTTCTTCTTCGCCACCGGAGCGCGTCCGGCGGCGTGGAATCAATGGGCAGAAGTCGTCGGCCGCGACGCACGTAAACCACGCTTTATCGGCGACATGCCGCATGCGTGGGTGGCATCGGATTTCATTCGCTCGACGCTGGATTCGTTCGCCTACGAACGCGGCGACGCGCTCGTGCTCGCTGCCGGCGTGCCTGGCGCGTGGCTGGGCGGCGCCGGTATCGCGATCGAACATTTGCGCACGCCTTATGGTGAACTGAGTTACCGGTTCCGGCGCGACGCGCACCGGCTCGTGTTGCGCATCGAAGCCGGCGCCAAGCCGCCGGGTGGCTTTGTGTTGCCGTGGCCGCTGGCTGGCAAGCCCGGGGCGACGCGCATCGACAACGCGCCCGCACAATGGCGCGACGGCGAATTGCCTATAGCCTCGGCACCGGCGACGATTACGGTCGATCTCGACAAGCACTAGGGAGAGCGTATGCGCACACGGGCTTCATTATTTTGCGCACTGGCTTGCGTTTTCTGCCACGCGGCAGGTGTCGGCAAATCGCCGGTCAACGACATCGGCAAGCACGACGACGTCGCCTATCGCATCGACATTCCGGCGAACTGGAACCATGAGCTCGTGATGTTCTATCACGGCTACGCGATCGACCCGGTGCACTTTCCGCCGACACAGCCGATCTCGCCGATGTTCACGCCGCTGCTCGAACGCGGTTACGCGGTCGCTCAGTCTACGTACTCGCAGACCGGCTGGGCCTTGGAGCAGGCGTATGCCGAGACGGAGAAATTACGCCAGCACTTCATAGCCAAGTACGGCAAGCCGCAGCGCGCCTTCGTCATGGGCATGTCGATGGGTGGCACACTCGCGGCGCTGACGATCGAATCGAAACCGGACATCTACGCCGGCGCGCTGTCGCTGTGCGGCGCGATCGGGACCAGCGACACGATGTTCCAGCGCGATTTTGCACTGCGCGCGGCGTTCGACTATTACTTTCCCGATCTGCTTGGCCCGCTGGCGCCGGTGCCGGCCGATTATCTTCCCGATGCGCTCGTCGAATCGAAGATCATGTCCGCATTCGCGCGCCGGCCCGAGGCGCTGCAAGCACTGCTGCGTTGGTACGGCGCGGCCGAGAAGAAGAATATCGGCCCGATCATTGCGTTCAACACGTTCGAAGTGAAGGAGATGCAACAGCGCACCCACGGCAATCCGTTCGACAACGCTGATCTGATCTACGTCGGCAGCGGCGATGACGCTGCGCTCAATGATGGCGTCAAGCGCTATCGCGGCATGGCGAAAGCGCGCGAGTACCTGGCGAAGTGGTACACGCCGAGCGGCAAGTTGACGCGGCCATTTCTCGAACTGCACGACACCGGCGATCCACTGGTGCCCGCGTCCGACACCTACGAATACGCGATGGCCGCGCAGCGCTCCGGTCACGGCGACTACTTCGTGCAGCAATACGTCAACCGCGAAGGTCACTGCGTGTTCACTCCTGCCGAAGTCGCCACGGCCTTCGATGAACTTGTGACGTGGGTCCGAGCAGGAACACGCCCGCAGCCGGGCAAGCTGCACTGAATTGACCCGAATTGAACTTGAATACGTATGCAACCATCTGGTTGCTGCAGTGCGATCGTCTCTAGGATGCGCAGCGTCCCGACGTACATGTCCGCCGCTCAACTCTGCGCCCCGCATGGAGGCTTGCATGAAGTTTTCGAAGTCGTTCGTCGTATTGACCTTCTGTCTTCTTTTCGCAAGCGCCGAATCCAGACCCGCGCACGCGGCAATCAACGGCATGAGCCTCGGCGCGAGCTACGACGCACAGCAGGCGAACGTCACTTTTCGCGTCTACTCGTCCAAGGCCACGCGCGTCATGGTCTATCTGTACGCGAGCGGCTACGGCCGGCAGGACGCGCTGCGTTATGTGATGACCAACGTCGGCGGTGGCGTGTGGACGAAAACGGTGCCGGTCTCTTCGCTGCAGGCCTCGGGAATCACCGGCCCCGTTTACTACGGCTACCGCGCGTGGGGACCGAACTGGCCTTACAACTCGAGCTGGACCAAGGGTTCGACGATCGGTTTCATCAGCGACGTCGACGCGAACGGCAACCGCTTCAATCCGAACAAGTTGCTGCTGGATCCGTACGCTTTGGAAGTGAGCCAGGATCCGCTCAACGCGTCGAATCAGGACGGCACGCGGTTCGCATCAGGTCCGACCTATCGCACACTCGACAGCGGTTACTACGCATCAAAAGGCATCGTGTTGCTGCCGAGCGGGCAGGGCACTGGATCCAAGCCGACGCGCGCGCAGAAAGACGAAGTGATCTACGAAGTGCATGTGCGCGGCTTCACTGAAGCTGACACTGGCATCGCTGCAGCGTATCGCGGCACCTACAAGGGTGCCGGGCTCAAGGCGAGCTATCTCGCCAGCCTCGGCGTGACCGCTGTCGAATTCCTGCCGGTGCAGGAAACCCAGAACGACGCCAACGATGTCGTGCCGAATTCCGATGCCAACCAGAATTACTGGGGCTACATGACCGAGGACTATTTCGCGCCCGATCGCCGCTACGCCTACAACAAGGCAGCCGGCGGACCGACTGCGGAATTCCAGGCGATGGTGCAGGCCTTCCACAATGCCGGTATAAAGGTATACCTAGATGTCGTCTACAACCACACGTCTGAAGGTGGCACCTGGAGCGGCAGCGATCCATCCACGGCGACGATCACTTCCTGGCGTGGTCTGGACAACAGCACCTATTACGAGCTCGCGTCCGGCAACCAGTTCTTCTACGACAACACCGGCACCGGCGCGAACTACAACACCTACAACACCGTCGCGCAGAACCTGATTGTCGATTCGCTTAGCTACTGGGCGAACACGATGGGCGTCGACGGCTTCCGCTTCGATCTGGCTTCGGTGCTCGCCAACACCTGCACGAGCGGCTGCTACAACTTCAGCAAGACCGATCCGAACGTCGCGATCAACCGTATCACGCGCGAGTTCACGGTGCGTCCGGCCGGCGGCGGCAGCGGACTGGATCTGTTCGCCGAGCCATGGGCGATCGGCGGCAACTCGTATCAGCTCGGCGGATTCCCCTCTGGCTGGTCGGAATGGAACGGCCGCTACCGCGATCAGTTGCGCCAGGCGCAGAACGAACTAGGGCAAATCGCGGTTTCGATCGGGCAAGAGGCAACAAACTTCACCGGCTCATCGGATCTGTTCCAGGGCAGCGGCCGCGCACCGTGGAACTCGACGACCTTCATCGATGTGCACGATGGCATGACGCTGCAGGATGTGTATTCGTGCAACGGTTCGAACAACGGTCAGGCCTGGCCGTGGGGTCCATCCGATGGCGGCACCTCGAGCAATTACAGCTGGGACCAGGGCGGCAATGCATTCGACCAGCGCCGCGCCGCGCGCACCGGTATGGCCTTCGAGATGCTCTCGGCTGGCACGCCGCTCCTGCAGGGCGGCGACGAACACCTGCGCACGCTCCAGTGCAACAACAACGCCTACAACCTCGATTCGCCCGGCAACTGGCTCAGCTACACATGGACGACGGATCAGAATAACTTTTATACATTTGCACAACGCCTGATCGCCTTCCGCAAGGCGCATTCGGCGCTGCGGCCGGCAAACTGGTACACCGCCAGCGAGGTCGTCTGGTACCAGCCGAGCGGCGCGGTTGCCGACAGCAATTATTGGAACAATGCCAGCAATCATTCGATCGCCTATTCCATCAAGGCGACGGATTTCGGTGATGCGAACTCGATGTACATCGCCTACAACGGCTGGTCGGGTAACGTGAATTTCGTACTGCCGACGCCGCCGACCGGCACGAACTGGTATCGGGTGACTGATACGTGCAACTGGAACGATGGCGCCAACACGTTCGTCACGCCGGGTAGCGAAACGTTCCTTGGCGGCGCCGGATACAGCTACGGGCAGTGCGGACAGTCGCTGCTATTGCTGATTTCGAAGTAAGTCAGCACGAAAATCCGAGCCGGTCGAATGTCAGCTTCGTCGCGCCACGCGGCGCGGCGGCAGGTACAGCGCTCGGCAACGGCGCATTGTTCGTGAGGTGGGCGTACATCCGATCGAGCGCCGTATAGGCATACGGCAACAATGGCACGTAGCGGTCGCCGAATGCCGGCAGCGCCAAAAATGCATCGAAATGCTGCGCGTGGGGGATCGGCCAGTACAACGGATCGCGCCCGTTCGCGCGCAGCCAGGCGACGTACGGTTCGGAAGTGAATGCGATCGGCAGCAGTCCATCTTCGCTGCCGTGAATCACCCAGATCGGCAGATCCTTGCGCGGCAAGCGTGCACGGGTAGCTGCGACCGACGCGCGCACATGCGTCGCGACTGCATCGTTGCCGGTCCACAACTCACGCAGGCACAGCAGAGCCGGTAATGCGGGATCGGCGCCGGCACCCGGCGCCGCTTCATCGAGAAACACACCGGCTCCCGGCGGTATTCCGCTCGCATCCGCCCACCAGGCGGCGCGTTCAGCGGGACTTGCCGCGCGTGGCTTGCCGTCCTGGTCGTGCGCTGCGAAGCGGAAGCCACACGGCATCGCGCCGACGCTGCTGCGTGCGTACGAAGAAGCATAGGTGGCTGCGACGGCGCGCCACAAATCGAATGCGGTGCTACTGGCCGCGGTCGCGACGGCCGCATCGCTCCAGCCGTGCTGATGCAGACGCTCCAGCGCCTCGGCAGCTTGTGCTTTCGCATCTGCGGCCTGCAGCAAGCCGCGCGCGTGCAGTTCGGCGCAGCGCGCACTCCATGCAGGCGCGACATGCCCTTGCTCGCGCGCGAACGGCACCATGTCGAAGCGCGCGTCGGTCAGCGCGCAAGGCAACAGCAGCGCGGCCTCGGTGGTGTAGTCGTAGAGCGGCCGCGCCGGCGTATCCGCCGCGGCGGCGATGTTCGGCGAGATCGCGACGACGCCGGACAGAATGTTGTCATGATCGATCCCCGCTGCCTGCAACACCGCACCTGCGCCGTTGGACACGCCGACCGCGATCACACGCGTGTTGTGCGCAGTGAATGGCGCGGCTTGCGGGAACGCGCGGTCGAGCATCGTCAGGCCAAACTGCGCGGCTTGCAGCACGTGGCGACCCCAGTCCGCTTCCGGGTTGTCGCCCGAGTGCGCGTGTTTGGCGGCGATGCCGGCCGGTTCCGACTTCGACGCCGACTCGCCTGGAACGAATTCCAGTGGTGTGCCGCCGGCGGCGGCGCGCGTGCCGTCGAGCGCAACGCCAGTGCCGTCGGCCGGATCGAAGTAGCCGGTGCCGGCACCCTTGTCGGTGTAGGCGACCACACAGCCGTGTGTCAGACCCCAGGCGCCCGCGATCGCGATCGCGCCATAGACGCCGCGCGAACCCGAAGATGCGGTGACGATCAGGCAGCGTGCCTTGGCGTCGAAGTTGTCTGGCACCTGCACGAGCACGCGATGCGACGAACGCGCGTGCGCGAGTTTCGCAAACGCCTGGTATTCGCGCCCAGGTACCATGGCGACATCGCCATACAGTTCGCCGTAGCCGCCGAGCGGGCCGAGATCGGCAATGCCTTTCCAGCTTGTCTGAATCGCACGTCGCCGCAGTTCCTCCGCCGTTGGCGCGGCCGCATCGGCGAATAGCGTCGGCGCACCGCGCAAGCCGGCGAGGCCGAGCCCCGCGGTCAGCAGATCGTCGTTGCCGCGGTGCGCGGATTCGCGGATTGGGCTGCAGAGCATGGTCGTGTTCGGCTAGAACAGGCCTGGTCAGTCGTTGAGGCTCGCACCGTTGCTCGCAACGACTTTGGCGTAGTGCCGCCCACTCGCTTTCACCGTGCGCTTCTGCGTGGCGAAATCCACGTGCACGATGCCGAAACGTTTGGAGAAGCCGAGCGACCACTCCAGGTTGTCGAGCAGCGACCACGCCATGTACCCGCGCACGTCGCAGCCTTGTGCGATTGCATCGGCCATTGCGCGCAGATGCTTGCGCTGGTAGTCCACGCGCAGCGGGTCGTCGATCGTGTCGTTCTCGGCGATCGGCGGATCGTAGAACGCGGAGCCGTTCTCGGTGATGTACACGGGCGGGTTGCCGTAGCGTTGCTTGACCCATAGCAACGTGTCGGTGAGTCCTTGTGGAAATACTTCCCAGCCGGTTTCCGTATACGTGGCGTGCTGCTTCACGGCCGCGGCCCTCAACGGATAATTCGCCGCATCATGGCGCGTGACGTTGCGCGTGTAGTAATTGACGCCGAGAAAATCGGTCGGCTGCTTGATCAGATCGAAATCCGCCGCCGGCCAATCCGGCCATGCCTCGCCGAAGATTTCACGCATCTCGGCCGGATACTCGCCGCGATACACGGGATCCAGGTACTGCCGGTTCATGTAGGCATCCGCGCGCTTGACCGCGAACAGGTCTTCGGCGCTGGTCGACGCCGGATATTTCGGTTCCAGGTTCACGACGATGCCGATCTGATGCTTGCCGCTCGCGCGATACGCCTGCACCGCGGCACCGTGCGCGCGCAGCAGGTTGTGGCTGGCGATCGGCGCTTCGTATTTACTGCGATGGCCGGGTGCGAGTGCACCGTGCAGGTAGCCGCCGTCGGTGACGACCCACGGCTCGTTCAGAGTGGCCCAGAATTTCACGCGGCCGTCGAGCCGACGGTACAGCGCGTCGCCGTAGTCGGCGAACCAGTGCGCGCTGTCGGGGTTGAGCCAGCCGCCGCGATCGTCGAGCGCAGCGGGCAAATCCCAGTGGTACAACGTCAGCAACGGTTCGATGCCGTTGGCGAGCAGCGCCTCGACCAGACGTTCGTAAAAATCCAGGCCTTTTGCGTTGACCGCGCCACGGCCGTTCGGCAGCACGCGACTCCACGACACGCTGAAGCGGTAGGCTTTGAGTCCGAGTTCGCGCATCAGCGCGACGTCGGATTCCATGCGCCGGTAATGATCGCAGGCGAAGTCGCCGGTGTCGCCGCCAGCCATCATGCCCGGCGTGTGCGCGAAGCGCTGCCAGATGCTCGGACCGGCGCCATCGGCGAGCGGCGAGCCTTCGATCTGGTACGCGGACGTGGCGCTGCCCCAGAGGAATCCATCGGGAAACTGCACGCGCTGCGCCATCGCTTTTAGCTCCTTCGCCACGGCCAATGTAAACGTTTACATGGCATGGCAGAATAGCGCAACGGCGCAGTGATTTATAGTTCGCGCACGGCCGGCAGGAGGCGGGATGGCAGCAGTCAGGCTCGACAACGTGCGCAAGGTTTTTGGCGACGGCCATGTCGCTGTGCACGGCGCGACGTTCACCGCGGGTGACGGCGAACTGCTCGTGCTGGTCGGGCCGTCCGGTTGCGGCAAGTCGACGACATTGCGCATGATCGCCGGACTGGAGACGCCGACGTCGGGCACGCTCAGCATCGGCGAACGCATCGTCAACGACATTGCGCCGGCCGCGCGCGACATCGCCATGGTGTTCCAGAACTACGCGCTGTATCCGCACATGACGGTGGCCGAGAATCTCGCGTTCGGATTGAAGCTGCGCGGCGAAGCACGCGACACGATTGCGCAGCGCGTGCGCGACGCGGCCGACATGCTGGGCTTGGGCGACATGCTGCGGCGCCTGCCGCGCGCGCTGTCCGGTGGCCAGCGCCAGCGTGTCGCGCTCGGCCGTGCGCTGGTGCGCCAGCCGCAGGTGTTCCTGCTCGACGAACCGCTGTCGAATCTCGACGCGAAACTGCGCCTGTCCACACGCGTGGAGATCGCGCGCCTGCACCGGCGCCTCGGCACAACCATGATTTACGTCACCCACGACCAGGTCGAGGCAATGACGCTCGGCCAGCGCATCGTCGTGTTCGACCAGGGCCGCGTCCAGCAGATCGACACGCCGATGAATTTGTATACCAAGCCTCGCAATCTGTTCGTCGCCGGTTTCCTTGGCAGTCCGGCGATGAATTTCCTGCGCGGCACGCTGCGCCGCGATGGCGGCTGGGTGCTGGATGGCGCTGGCCTGAAACTGCCGCTCGGCGATGGAATTGCAGGACTTGGTTCCCACGAGAACAAGCAGCTCGTCGTCGGCATGCGCCCAGAAGATCTCAAACCGGCGGCATCGGGCGCGCTGCAGGCGCGGCTGGAAGTTGTCGAGCCGATCGGCAACGAGGCGTTCCTGAATCTGGACTGCCATGGCACGCCGCTGGTCGCGCGCGTGCCCGCTGCGATGCTCCCGAAACCCGGCAGCATTATGCATCTGCAGTACGCGCCGGCGGCACTGCATTTCTTCGACGCCAGCAGCGGCGAACGTATCGCCTAGTGCACGAACAGCTCCGCCTGCGTTTCGATTTCCTCGCTGTTGCGGAAGTTGCTCAAGCCGACGCCGGCGAGCCGGTAGCGCGTGCGCGCGGGCAGGTCCACGCGCGCGCACAGGCTAGCGGCAATTTCCACGAATTCCTGTGCGGAGGCTGGCGGCGTGGGCGGCGTGTGGCTGCGCGTGAGGATATGGAAATCCGCGGTCTTGAGCTTGAGAACGACGGTGCGGCCAATGCGCGCGGTGCTGCGGCTCTGGCTCCAGGTCTTGGCTGCCAGCGTGCGAATCAGCGGTTCGAGTTCGGACAACGGCAGGTCTTGCGCGAGCGTGTCCTCGCTCGAGATTGACTGGACGGGCTGATCCGGCGACACCGGCCGTTCGTCGATGCCAACGCTGAGTTCGGCCAGGCGCCGGCCGTAGCGGCCGAAACGCTGCTCGAGATCGCGCACGTCGCGCGCGCGCAGATCCGCGCACGTGCGTATGCCCAAGCCGGCCAGTTTCGCGTCCATGACCTTGCCGACCCCGGGAATGCGCGCAACCGCCAGCGGTGCGAGAAAACCCGCCACTTCATGCGGGCGGATCACAAACAGGCCATCGGGTTTCTTCCAGTCGCTGGCGATCTTGGCCAGGAACTTGTTCGGCGCGACGCCGGCCGAAGCGGTCAGCCGCGTCGTTGCGAAAATCTCGGCGCGGATCGCTTGCGCCACGGCCGTACCAGAATCCAGTCCGGATTTTGGCGCGGTGACATCCAGATACGCTTCGTCGAGCGACAGCGGTTCGACCAGGTTAGTGTGACGCAGCAGGATTTCGCGCACCTGTTTCGACGCCGCACGATAACGCGTGAAATCCGGCGCCACGAAGACGGCGTGCGGACACAGTCGCTCCGCGCGCAACGCCGGCATCGCCGAACGCACACCGAATGTGCGCGCCTCGTACGACGCGGCGCAGACGACCGAGCGTGCGCCGCGCCAGGCGACGACGACGGGGCGTCCGCGCAGCGCCGGGTCGTCGCGTTGTTCGACGCTGGCGTAGAACGCATCCATGTCGATGTGGACAATTTTTCTCATCTGCTGTGAATGCATCGAGGTGCGCGCGTCATCTCTGGCATGATCGCACTTCCGCACTGACGCACAAGCCCGCTTGAACGACTCAAGGATCTCCCGGAATCTGCGCGGCATGCTGTCAATGCTGCTGGCGGTGGCCACGTTCTCGTTGATGGACGCCTGCCTGAAAGTGTTGACGCCGTACTACGCGCCGATGCAAGTCGCTGCGCTGCGCGGGATGTCATCCTGGCCGCTGGTGACCGCCTGGGTGCTCTACGATGGTGGTGCGCTCGCGCTGCTGCGCGTGCGCTGGTCGCTGCACCTGCTGCGCGGCGTGTTGTCGATCATCATGCTTGCCAGTTTCGCCTATGCGTTGCGCACGCTGCCGCTCGCCGAAACCTACACCCTGTTCTTCATCGCGCCGCTGCTGATCACCGCGCTGGCGGCGCTCGTGCTGCGCGAGCGCGTCGATTGGCGCGGCTGGACCGCGATCGTCGCCGGCTTCGGTGGCACGCTGATCGTGCTGCGTCCGACCGGCGCCGGGATGTTCACGCTGGCGGGCCTGGCTGTGCTGGTTTCCGCGACCGGCTACGCGATTTCCGCGATCACGGTGCGCGTGCTCGGGCGCAGCGATTCCACCCAGGCGATGGTGTTCTGGATGCTGACGATGACGAGCGTGTTTGCGCTGGCCCTGTCGATTCGGGAATGGACACCGATTCATCGCGAGCATTGGCAAGTGCTGATCGCGCTTGGCGTGTTCGGCGCGATCGGCCAGTACGCAATCACCGACGCGTTCCGCAACGCCGCCGCATCGCGTATTGCGCCGCTGGAATACACGGCGTTGGTGTGGGGTATCGCGCTCGACTACGCGCTCTGGCACACGCTACCGGACGCGGTGACGCTGAGTGGCGCGGCGGTGATCATCGCGGCGGGTTTGTATCTGATTCGCCGCGAGCGCACACACGTGGAAGCGGAGCATCCCTAGGAAGGATTTCAGCCCTTCAGCGCGGCCTTGAGCTTTGCCGCTGCTTCCGGAAACCATGGCCCGTTCGCTTCGAGCGCGTCGGCGACGACTCGCTCTGCGTCGGCGTGCCGATGTAGCGCAAGCAGTGCCTGCACGCGCAACGTCGCCACCGCCAGCCGGTTCGCGCCAAACGTCTTCTGCGCCGCCTGTTCGAGGTACGGCAGCGCTTGTGCGGGCTTGCCGCGCTTGAGCAGACTGCCGCCGTAGCGATACGCGTAGACATAATCATCCGGATACGCGGCCATCAGCTGCGGATAGAGCGCGTCGAGTTCGTCCATGCGTTCGGCACGCGTAAGATATACGCGCAAGTTGTCGGCGAGATTGCGGTCTTTCGCGTAGTCCCCGTGCAGGCGCGCGCGCGTATCGGCGATCGCACGATCGAGCATGGCTTTTTCACCGTTTGCATCAGCGACGGCTTTGGCCAGATCCGCCGAGACGAGAACGGCCGTGCGCTGGTCCGCACATTGCGGCGGTTCGGCAAAGAACTGTTTTTCGCGTAGCGCATCCAGTGCGGCGCGTTGCCCGCCCAGTACGGACTGGCGCTCGTTCGCCGGCTGCTTCTCGGTGCACTCGATCATCTGCTCCAGCACATAAACTCGATCGCAATCGCCGCCACCGAGCAGTGCGCGTTGCGCAGCAGCAACGCAACCGGCGTTGTCCTGCTGTTTTGCCGCTCTTTCCATCTGCAGCCGCGCCAGGCGGAATTCCACTTGCCGGTCCGCTTCCGCAGTCTTGCGCTGCGTATCGCTCAGTGTCGCGTACCAGTTCAGACCGCCGTCGATGTCATTGCGCGCTTCGTAGATCGTCAGCGCTTGCGCGACTGCGACCGCGGAGCGCTTGGCCTTGAGCGCATCGAGCGAATCGCCGCCGGCAAGGATTTGTTCCAGCGCCGGATAAAACTTCTCGCGCGGCTGCTCGGCGGTAATGCGGCCAAGTTCGCTGCCGTCGGCTTTCAGCACGACATAGCTCGGCAGCGCCTTGACGCCGAGCTTCTTCATCCACGCCGCGCCGTCGGGTGAGTCGGCATCGACTTCGATCGCGTGCATGCGCTTGGCCGCAGCCTGCCACTGCGGGCCGTTCAGCACATGTGTCGCCATGAAATAGCACGAGTAGCACCACTGCGCCTGAAAATCGACGAACAGCGGCACGTGTTCGCGTTGCGCCTGCGCGAGCGCAGCATCGATGGTGGGTGCGGCTTCATGCTGATCGGCGAATGCGAGCAGCGGCAACAACAGGACAGACAGCAGATATTTCATGGCGCGCTTTCCACAAAAGAACGCGGCGATTGTAGCGATATTACGGTGTCGGTGTTTTCCTACACACCCGCGCGCGCAGCGCCGATACGCGGGTGACCGACGGTGGCCGATCATGCGACCACCAAGGCGGAGGGTCGTATGCGGAAATTCGAATTCGAAAGCTGTGGGCGCAGCATGCGCTGGCACGAGTGGCTGGCGGGTCTGCTGCTGTTGAGCCTCGCGGCCGGCGTGCGTGCCGAAAATATATACAAATGCATCGATGCGCACGGCGATATTGCCTATCAGGCGACCGGTTGCGCTGCGCAGCAGACGCAAAGCGTCATCGCGATCGCCGCGCCGCCGCGCTACACTCCTGCGCCGCACTATCTCGTGGAGCATGCACTCACCGCGCCGCTTGCGCGCAGTGCGCACGTTGCCTCGCGCGATCGCGGAGCCAAGGAAATGGCGTTTGAATGCCGCGCCAGCGATGGCCGCCTGTTCTATCGACTCGGCGCATGTCCGCATTCAATTGCAGCGGAGACGACGAACGCCGCGGCGAAATCGCGTGGCAGAAATGCTGGCAAGAGCAACGGCACGGCAAACGTCGCCTCGCGACCCATTCCGCGCGAGCAAGCCTGCCACGAAATCCACCGCGCCGGCGCGATCGGCCGCGACGGCCACGAGTTCGACGAACAGGTGTCCACGTATGAGCGCAACCTGGGCCACGATCCATGCAAATCCTAACGCGAGCGGCTATCGTTAGGGCTGGCTCTGACCGAATCCCAACCCATGTCGTTACGTCCGATCTGTTGTGCACTGGCGCTGAGCGCCGCGCTCGCGGCCTGTTCCGGCAGCAACTCGCCGCCGCCCTCTGCTGCTCCCGCCGCGCCGGCAGCGGCAGCGCCGAACGAAACTCAAGCAGCGAAGGAAGCGATGTTGTATGAGCAGATGCGCGCAAACGGCAGCTGGGACGTGGCGCGCACGCTCGGCAACGAAGTCGTCGACAAGTTCGCCGGCACGCGCGCGGCGGCGCAGGTGCAGCGCACGCTCGACGACGTGCGTGCAAAAGGCACTGCGCAAGCGCAGCAGAAACGCCTGGCGCGGTTGTGGGCGTACACGGCCACGCCCGAGGCTGGCGGCACGCAGTACGCCGCGGCTATTCCGAGCAAGAATACGCTGGGCGGCCAGGCTACGGTGCGCCTCGTCCTGCGCCAGCATCCGAAGTGGGGACAGAGCGTCTACCTGCTGCTCGACGGCGCCCGCTTCGACTGCCGCAAAGGGTGTGCGACGCTGCCGGTGAGTTTCGACGGTGCACCGGCGCAGCGCATGAAAGCGACGATTCCACCGACCGGCGAACCAGCGCTGTTCATCGACGACGACCGCGACTTTATTGCGAAGCTGCAGAAAGCCCAGACCGTGGCAGTCACTGCTACGCTCAGCGAGCTCGGCGAGAAGTCGCTGGAATTCGAAATCGGCGGCTACGATCCGGCGAAGCTACCGGGGAAACCCAAGAAGTAGCCTGGCGTCTTCACCAAAAACTAGCGTTTGTAAACCAGCATCACCCCATCACCAACCGTCAGCAAGCTCGCATCGACGCGTGCATCGACGTTTATTTTGGCGTTGAGCGCGCGGATTGCATCGGTGTCGGCATCGTGATGCGCCGGATCGGCGACGCGGCCGGACCTTGGCATGGCATCGAGCACGATGAAGCACTTGTGGTCACTCAGCGCTTGCGCACCAGCATTACGCCATCGCCAACCGTCAGCAGGCTCGCATCGACGCGTGCATCGATGTTTATTTTGGCGTTCAGCTCGCGGATTGCATCGGTGTCGGCATCGTGATGCGCCGGATCGGCGACGCGGCCGGACCACAGCATGTTATCGAGCACGATCAGGCCGCCCTGACGCAGCAGGTCCAGGCACGCTTCGTAATACGCGCTGTAATTGCTCTTGTCGGCATCGATGAATGCGAAGTCGTACGTGCCGCGGCCGCTGCGCGCGAGGTCGCGCAGGGTGTCGAGCGCGGGCGCCAGGCGCAAGTCGATGCGTTCGGCGATGCCGGCTTCGCGCCAGTAGCGGCGGGCGATAGCCGTCCATTCGGCGCTGATGTCGCAGCACACCAGCTTGCCATCCGCCGGCAGCGCGCTAGCCACGGCCAGCGCACTGTAGCCGGTGTACGTGCCGATCTCGATGCAGCGCTTCGCACCGATCGCGCGAGCGAGCAGGGCCATGAACGCGGCCTGGTCGGTGCCGATCTGCATGCCGGCACTCGGCAGTTTTGCGGTTTCCGCGCGCAGGCGCGCGCCCACCGCACTCTCGCGCGCATGCGCCAACACGTAGTCTTCGAGGCGGTCGGTCATGTCGAGTCGGCGCGTGCTCATGTCATCTCCGCAAGAACTGTGCAAGGCTAGGCAGCGTTGACCGGTCTGCACAGTGCTTAATGTCACATTGCCGGTGCTGGTGCCGGCGAATTCCACGCGAAAGGAGAAAAACCATGCGGAACCTGTTCGGATCTTTGTTGCTGCTCGTGCTGGCAATCGTGCCGGATGCGTTGCCCGCGGCCGAAACGGCGAAATCGACCGCGCCGCAAGTCGGCCAGGCCGCGCCGGATTTCAAATTGCAGGACCAGAAAGGCGATTGGCACACGCTCGCCCAGCATCGCGGACAATGGATCGTCCTGTACTTTTATCCGAAGGACTTTACCCCCGGCTGCACAGACGAGGTCTGCACGTTTCGCGATGACGTGCACAAGTTGACCAAGGCCGGTGCGCTCGTGCTCGGCGTCAGTCTGGACGAGGTGAAATCGCATGCGGACTTCGCCGAAAAATACCATGTGCCGTTTCCGCTGCTGTCTGACCACGACCAGGCCGCGGCGAAACTGTACGGCGTGCTGACGTTCTCGCAGAAGATGAACCTGAGCTACGCCAAGCGCGAGACGTTCCTGATCGATCCGCAGGGCAAGATTGCGAAGCACTACCAAGACGTGGATCCGAAAGCCAACTCGGCGCAGGTGCTCGCCGATCTGGCTGGCCTGAAGAAAAAAGCGGGCTGATTCACCGCCAAGAAAAACGCGAGGACCGTTCGGTCCTCGCGTCTTCCTGCTGCCAGCCCTGTGCGCTGGAGTCTGGTTGAAACTTTAGTGAGTTTCTCGAGTGGGTTACGCCGCTTTCTGGATGTCCTTTTCGAAATTGCGGACTTCACGTTCAGCCTCATCCTTGGGCCAGCCATAGCGTTCCTGTAGTTTGCCAACCAGATACTGGTGGTTAACTCCGGTGCGACCGAGGTCCTCAGCTGTGAGCTTGCCGAATTTCGCCTGTACCGAGTTGCGGATTCCCGGCCACTTGCCCTGAATGATGTCTTGATTCATGTCATCGCTCCGTAAAGCCAAAAAGGGAGATGCCCGTGCACGGACCACGACACCATACACCCGCGCGGTAAAATCAGACTTACATCAGTGTTAATGCGCGGTTATCGTCGATGTAATTTGTAGATAAGTATACTTTAATAAAATGTCCAAAAAGTCAACGCGCGTCGCGAGTTTTCCGCCGCAGGTCGGCGCGGACTGCCGCGTGTTGGTCCTCGGCACGGTGCCGAGCCTGCGCTCGCTCGAGCTGCGCCAGTCGTATGGCCACGCACAAAATCTTTTTTGGCCGCTGATGGGCGAATTGTTCGACGCCGGTCCGGCGCTGCCGTATGTCGAGCGCATCGCGCGTTTGCACCGGCGCGGCATCGGCATCTGGGACGTGCTCAAGGTCTGCGAGAGGCCCGGCAGCCTCGACAGCAGCATCGTGCCGGCAAGCGAGGTACCGAACGCGATTGCGTGGCTGTTGCGCCGCGAGCGCAGCATTCGCGCGATTGCGCTGAACGGCGGCAAGGCGCAGCAGGCGTTCCGCCGCCACATCGCAGCGCAACTTGATACGCGCCTTGTCGAACGCGTCGCGGTTCTCGCGCTGCCGTCGACAAGCCCGGCGAATGCCTCGATTCCGCGCGCGGAAAAGCGCCGGCGCTGGAGCGTGTTGCTGGAGTGGGCGAAGACCCCAGGAGGTTAATCCGTGCGTGCTGAGGTATCGAAGCATGCACGGACCACGTGAATTTGCCCTTCGATACCTCAGCACGAACAATGATAAAGTTGCCGCCATGTTCACGCGAAACCTTTCCCGCCTCGACCGCGCGCTGAGCGAGTTCGAGCGCGCGCTCGGCGCGGCGTTCGGCGCAGCGCCGGAAAGCATGCGACCGTCACCGGCCAGCGGACTTGCCGAAGCCGACTTGAGCGCTGACGAGCGTCGCCACGGCGCTGGCCTGATGCGGGTCAATCACGCTGGCGAGGTTTGCGCGCAGGCGCTGTACTCGGGCCAGGCCGCATTCGCACGCGACGAGGCGACGCGTGCGCGCCTGCTCGCCGCTGCCGCGGAGGAAACCGATCACCTGGTTTGGTGCGGCGAGCGCCTCGATGCACTGCACAGCGCGCCGAGCCGACTTAATCCGCTTTGGTATGCGGGCAGCTTCGCGATCGGCGCCAGCGCTGCTTTGGTGAGCGACAAGGTCAGCCTCGGCTTCGTCGTGGAAACCGAGCGCCAGGTCGAAGCGCATCTGGGCGAGCACTTGCAAAAACTGCCGGCAGCCGATGCGCGCAGCCGCGCAGTCGTGGCGCAGATGCAGGCCGACGAGGCACGCCACGGCACGCAGGCGCAAGCCGCTGGCGGCATCGATCTGCCGCCGCCGATTCCGAGTCTGATGCGATTTGCCTCCGCCGTGATGAAAGCGGTGGCGTACCGAGTATGACGGTAGCCGGTAACCGGAAAGCCGCAAAAACCGGGAATCGCTGAAGCTCTTGATCTCCGGCTACCCGTTACCGGCTAGCGGTTTCCGGCTCTCAGGTCAGATTGCGCCCGTGGAACAGCTCCTCGATCTCGCGCTTGAGCAGCGATTCGATGCGTTGGCGATCCTTGAACGACAGATCCTCCGCGTGTGCCTCGAACAGGTAGGTTTCGAGGTCGAATTCCTTCACGTGCATCTTCGTGTGGAAGATGTTTTCCTGGTACACGTTGACGTCGAACATCTCGTATTTCTGGCGAATGTGCTTGGCCAGGTATTCCTGGATCGAGTTGATGCGGTGGTCGATGTAGTGCTTCTTGCCCTTCACGTCGCGGGTGAAGCCGCGCACGCGGTAGTCCATCGTCACGATGTCCGACTCGAAGCTGTCGATCAGGTAGTTCAACGCCTTCAGCGGCGAGATCACGCCGCAGGTGGCCACGTCGATGTCGGCGCGGAACGTGGCGATGCCATTGTGCGGATGCGTCTCCGGATACGTATGTACCGTGATGTGGCTCTTGTCCAGGTGCGCGACCACCGCATCGGAGATCATGTCGCGGCCAAGCTTGTCGACGACCGGATGCTCCGAGATCAGGATCGTCACACTTGCGCCCTGCGGGTCGTAGTCCTGGCGCGCGACGTTGAGGATGTTCGCGCCGATGATCTCGGCCACATCGGTGAGGATCTTGGTCAGACGATCGGAATCGTAGGTATCGTCGATGTACTCGATGTAGCGGTCGCGCTGCTCGGGCGTCACCGCATAGCAGATGTCGTAGATGTTGAAGCTGAGCGCCTTGGTCAGGTTGTTGAAACCTTGCAGTTTCAGGCGTGGAAGAGGTTTCACTGGTATTACCCCGCAGATCGGCGCGACGCATCAAGGGCGCGGATTATGAGCCACTTTTCCGGCGAGGAAAACAAATATGACGGCAGGGCCGGATCGGGATGCGGCAAGCCCGCGCCAACCTTGCTAATATGGCTTTGCCACGGGCCGTCCGTGGCGGAAGGGGAGGCTGATGACCACCGCTATGCCGGAACTGCGATACACCTTGCAGCGCGCGATCAATCGCGTGCAGGCGCCGGCGACGCTGGTCCTGGACCGGCCGGCGATGGAGCGGGTTCTGGCGCATTGCCATCGGCGCCGTTATCCGGGCAAGACCGCAATCATCCGCCCGGGCGATTCGGCGAACATCCTGTATTTCATCATCGAAGGCTCGGTCAGCGTCATGACCGAAGACGAGGAAGGCCGCGAGCTGATCCTCGCCTACATCAACGCCGGCGAATTCATCGGCGAGATGGGCTTGTTCGTCGAAGTACCGCGGCGCGAAGTCATGGTGCGCACGCGCACCTCGTGCGACCTGGCGGAGATAAGTTACGAACGCCTGTTCCAGCTGTTCGAAGGCCCGCTGCGCGACGACTGCGGCAAAGTGCTGTTCGCGATCGGCTCGCAACTGGCAAACCGGCTGTTGCACACCTCGCGCAAGGTCAGCCGCCTCGCGTTCATGGACGTCACCAACCGCGTCGCCAAGACGCTGATCGATCTCACCGAAGAGCCCGACGCGATGTCGCACCCGAAAGGCACGCAGATCCGCATCTCGCGCCAGGAAATCAGCCGCATCGTCGGTTGTTCGCGCGAGATGGTCGGACGCGTGCTCAAGCAGCTCGAGGGCGAGGGCATGATCTCCGTCGCCGGCAAGACTATCGTCGTATTCGGCACGCATACGGCGAAATAAACGCCGCGGCGCTTTACGAAAACAGACGTTGCAGTTCCGCGCCCGGATCTTCGGCGCGCATGAACGCTTCGCCGACCAGAAACGCATTGACACCGGCTTCGCGCAAGCGCGCCACATCTGCGCGCGTGTGAATGCCGCTTTCGGTGACGAGCAGGCGTTCCGGCGGCACGCGCTCGCGCAGCGCCAGCGTGGTGTCGAGCGATGTCGCGAACGTGCGCAGATCGCGATTGTTGATGCCGATCAGCGAAGCTGGCGTTTTCAGCGCGCGTTCGAGTTCGGCGCCGTCGTGCGCTTCAACCAGCACGTCCATTCCGATTTCATGCGCCAATAGGGAAAAGTCCAGCAGTTGCGCGTCGTCGAGCGCGGCGACGATGAGCAGGATGCAATCGGCGCCGAGCGCACGCGCCTCGTAAACCTGGTAGGCATCGATCGTGAAATCCTTGCGCAGCACCGGTAGCGCGCACGCGGCGCGCGCCTGCTGCAGATACGCGTCACTGCCCTGAAAGAAATAGACGTCGGTTAGCACCGACAGGCACGCCGCGCCGCCGGCGGCGTAGCTGTTTGCGATTTCGGCAGGACGAAAATCTGCGCGGATCACGCCCTGGCTCGGGCTGGCCTTCTTCACTTCGGCGATGACGGCGGCGTTGCCGGCAGCGATTCTCGAGCGCAGTGCGGAAGCGAACCCGCGTGCAGGCGGCTCGTCTTGAGCGCGTGCGCGCAGCTCTGCAAGCGGCACGCGCGCGCTGCGCTCGCGGATTTCCTGTGCCTTGCGGGCGAGGATTTGGCTGAGAATGTCGGACACGACGAGCGGACTATTTCTCGTCGTCGCTCGCGGTGCGCGGAGTGTACGCACGCTCGACTTTGGCGATGCGCAGCTCGACGTGCGCGTACCACTCACGCTTGCCGCGCGTGCGTGCCGCGGCATGCTCGGCGTGCTGGCGCCAGCGCGCGATGTTCTCCTCGCTGTCGAAATAGGCGACCGTGATACCGAAGCCATCGGCGCCGCGCGTGGATTCGGCGCCGAGAAAACCGGGCTGTCCCTGCACCAGCTCGAACATGCGCTCGGCGGTCGCGGCGTACTCGGCATCGCCGGTTGTGGTGCGCTGGGAAGAAAAAATCACCGCGTAATAAGGCGGCGTGGGTAGTTTGGCGAATCCCGTTTCGCTCATGGAGATGTTCCTTTCAGTCGTCGCGTCATCGCGACAAATTGTTCGAGCTTGGCGCGCGCGGCTCCGGAAGCGACCGCTGCACGCGCCGCATCGATGCCTGCCGCGATCGAAGCGGCGAGATCCGCCGCGTACAGGGCCGCGCCGGCGTTGAGCAGCACCGAATCGCGCGCCGCACCGGGTTTGTCCTGCAGCGCTTCGAGCACGCGCTCGCGCGACTGCGCGACGTTGTCCACGCGCAGCGCGTCGCTGCTCGCCACTGCGAGGCCGAAATCGCGCGGGTGCACCTCGTATTCGCGCACTTCACCGTCGCGCAGCTCGGCGATCAGCGTGGTGTCGCCGAGCGAAATCTCGTCGATACCGTCGCGGCCCCAGACCACGAGCGCATGGCCGGCATCCAGCCGCTGCAGCACGCGCGCCTGGATGCCGACAAGATCGGGATGAAACACACCCATCAGGATGTTCGGCGCGCCGGCCGGATTTGTCAGTGGACCCAGGATGTTGAACAGCGTGCGCACGCCCAGTTCACGCCGCACCGGGGCCACTTGCTTCATGGCCGGATGATGGTTCGGCGCGAACATGAAACCGATGCCGGTTTCCTGCAGGCACAGCGCGACCTGTTCAGGGGCGAGATCGATCACGGCGCCGAGCGCTTCGAGCACATCGGCGCTGCCGGACTTCGACGACACGCTGCGGTTGCCGTGTTTGGCCACGCGCGCGCCGGCCGCGGCGGCGACGAACATCGCCGTGGTGGAGATATTGAACGAGTTCGCGCCATCGCCGCCGGTGCCGACGATGTCGACGAAGTGCTTGTACGCGGGGACGTGCACGCGCGCAGCCATCTCGCGCATCACCGTCGCCGCGGCGGCGATCTCGCCGATCGTTTCCTTCTTCACGCGCAATCCGACCAGCAGCGCCGCAACCAGCGGCGGCGACACGTCGCCGCGCATGATCTGGCGCATCAGGTCGATCATCTCGTCGTGAAAGATCTCGCGATGCTCGATCGTGCGCTGCAGCGCCTGCTGGGGAGTGATCGGCATCAGGCGGCCAGCCGCCGTTCGCTCAAGAAATTGCGCAGCAGGTCGTGGCCGTGCTCGGTCAGGATAGATTCCGGATGGAACTGCACGCCTTCCACGGCGAGCGTGCGATGGCGCAGGCCCATGATCTCGTCGATGCTGCCAGCGGGGCCTTGGGTCCATGCGGTGACCTCAAGACATGCCGGCAGCGAGTCCTTTTCCACGACCAGCGAGTGATAGCGCGTGGCGGTAAACGGGTTCGGCAGACCGGCAAACACACCCTTGCCGGTGTGATGGATAGGCGAGGTTTTGCCGTGCATGATCTGCGCTGCGCGCACGACCTTGCCGCCGTACGCCTGGCCGATGCTCTGCAGCCCCAGGCAAACGCCGAGGATCGGAATGCGTCCGCCAAGCTGCTCGATCAACGCCAGGCAAATACCGGCCTGATCAGGCGTGCCCGGACCCGGCGAGATCACGATGCGCGCCGGATTGAGCGCGCGAACTTCTTCGACACTCGATTCGTCGTTGCGCACGACACGCACGTCCTCGCCAAGCTCGCCGAGATACTGCACGAGATTCCAGGTGAAGGAATCATAGTTGTCGATCATCAGCAGCATAAGGACAGTCGTCTCGATCGAAACAAACGCAAGGACGCACGATGGCGCGTATCAGTCGCGAATCTTGAACCCCGGGTTCTGGTTCAGCGTGCCGTCGACTTCGAGCACCGCATATTGCTTGCGATCGCAGTCGAACACGACCGGCACAGCGGCCTGAAACAGCGGCCGGCGCACGAACTTCAATTCCCAGCCGAAATTTTCCAGACCGGCCAGGGTCAGGATTTGCGCTTCGTTGAGTTCGCGCCGCAGCGCGACTTGTTGCGGCGTCAGGCTACGCCGGCGTTCTTTTTCCACCATGGCATTCCCCCGTTTCTGCCGCGGCATTTTGTCGCAAGGCGAAACCGCGCGCAACGCGCTCACAATCCGCTCGCAGCCTGCGCAACCGCTCGGAACAGCGCGCGGCCCTTGTTCATCGTTTCCTCCCACTCGGCGGCGGGATCGGAGTCATGGACGATGCCGCCGCCGGCCTGCACGTGCAGGCGGCCGTCCTGGATCACCGCGGTGCGGATCGCGATCGCGGTGTCGGCGTCGCCCCACCAGCCGATGTAGCCGATCGCGCCGGCGTAGATATTGCGTTTGTGCGGCTCGAGTTCCTGGATGATTTCCAGTGCGCGGATCTTCGGCGCGCCGGACACCGTGCCGGCCGGAAACGTCGCCTTGAGCACGTCCATGTAACTGGCGCCCTCGCGCAGATCGCCCTCGACCTGACTGACGATGTGCATGACATGCGAGTAGCGCTCGATGACGAAGCTGTCGGTGAGTTTGACGCTGCCGGTTTTGGCCACGCGGCCGACGTCATTGCGGCCCAGATCGATCAGCATCAGATGCTCGGCGCGCTCCTTCGGATCGGCGAGCAGTTCAGCTTCCAGGCCTGAGTCCTCCTCGCGTGTGCGCCCGCGCGGGCGCGTGCCGGCGATCGGCCGCAGCACCACTTTTCCGGCCTTCAGGCGCACGAGAATTTCCGGCGAGGAGCCGACGATCTGGGTGGCGCCGAGATCGAGGAAATACATGTATGGCGACGGATTCAGCGCGCGCAGCGCGCGGTAGACGTCGACTGGGCGCGCGCGGAACGGCACCGACAGGCGCTGCGACGGCACCACCTGGAAGATGTCGCCGGCGCGAATGTACGCTTTGGCTTTTTCCACCAGTGCGCAATATTCCTCGCGCGTGAAGCTCGACTTGAAATCGCCCTCTTCGAGCAGCTTCGGGTCGAGCACTTCCGGATAACTCGGTCCGGAGCGGCGCAGACGGAACGCAAGTTCGTCCAGGCGCCGCTGCGCGCGCGCGTAGGCCTGCGGCTGGGCAGGATCTGCGTGCACGATCAGGTACAGCCGGCCCTTGAGGTTGTCGAACACGGCGACTTCCTCGCTGAGCATCAGCAGCACGTCGGGGATGCCGAGCTGATCGGGGCGATCCCAATGCTCGAGTTTCGGTTCGATGTAGCCGATGCTCTCGAAGCCGAAATAACCGACCAGACCACCGCTGAACTCGGGCATGTTCGGCAGTCGCGGCACGTGGTACTGCGCGCGCAGTCGCTCGATTTCAGCGAGCGGATCGGCGAGTTCGCGCTGTTCGACGGTGTGGCCGAGTTCTTCGACGCTCAGCGTGCGCCCGTGCAGTTTGTATACTTTGCGGCAAGGCAGGCCGATGATCGAATAGCGGCCCCAGGTTTCGCCGCCCTCGACAGATTCGAGCAGGTACGTGTACGGGCCGTCGGCGAGCTTGAGATACACCGACAGCGGCGTATCGAGATCGGAGAACACCTCGCGCACGACAGGGATGCGGTTGTGGCCCTGCTGGCTAAGCGCGGTGAATTCGTCGGCGGAGATCATGCGCAATCCGAAGCAATCGGGCTGCGCACGATAGCAAGCGCACGCGCCCCCGTCATCCCGCGTTGGTCAGACAGTCGCAGCCAGTGGCCGGCGCGGCATGCCGCGCAATTGCAAACGGAATTCGACGCCGCTGCCGTCGGCGAGATTGCGTGCGCTGGCGCTGCCGCGATGCGCTTCGGCGATCAGGCGCACGACGTACAGACCCAGGCCCAGGTGAGGGGCGTCGGCGCGCCCGCTGGCGTCGATGGATTTCTGTGCGCCGCCCGGCCGCAGGCTGACGAGTGAGTCGAACAGATGATCCTGCAGCGATGGCGGCAGCGGCGGGCCGCTGTTCGCCACGACGACATCGGCACCGTCATCGCGGTGCTGCAGCGCGATGCAGATCCAGCCATTTTCGGCCGTGAAACTGCGCGCATTGTCGACGAGCTTATCGAGCGCCTGCGCGATCAGCTCCGGCGCGCCGTGCATGTGGATCGGCATGTCCGGCAATTCGCCGTCCAGCCGGCGTGGCGCGACCAGGGGCCGATACCCTTCCAGGCAACCGCGCACGACTGCGGCGAGATCGAAGTCCTCGCCCTCGGCCGAAGCGATTGCGCGTTCCATGCGGCTGGCCTGGCTCATCGCGCGCACGATCGCGCCGAGACGGTCCGCACCATCGCGCGCCCGCGCGAGATACGGTTGCGCGTCGGCGGGCAGCGGTTGGTGCTCGAGGTTATCGAGCGAGGATTTGACGATCGCGAGCGGCGTCTGCAGCTCGTGCGAGAGCTTGCTCGCCAGTGTGCGCAGGTAGTCGGTGTACGCGGCGGCTTCGTCGAGCAGGCGCGAGAAGCTGCGCGCCAGATCGCCTAGCTCGTCGCGGGTATCGATCAGCGGCAATGCGCCTTCGATCTTGCCGCCGGCGCGCACGGCGCGGTCGGCCGCGTTGCGCAGCGCACGGATGCGCAAGCTCAATACGCTGGCAAACGCGAACAGCACGCCACCGGCGATCAGTAATGCGGCGACGCTGGCGGCAGCCAGGCCGAGCACGGCGCGATTGGTCAGCAACGGCAGCGTCGCGCTGGTCTGTTCGAGTAGCAGTACGCCGTGCACTTCGCCGGCCGTCTTCAACGGCACCGCGGCGGCGAGCACGACGCCGCCGTCGCTGCTCGCCCGGTGCCAGGCGGTGGCCGCCACGCCGGACAGCGCCTGCCAGATTTCCGTGGCATCCAGCCGCGGCAAGGCTGGCGAAAAATTCTCCGCAGCGCCGACCTGCGGCGCGATCAGGCTGCGATAGACGAAACCTTCCAGCCAGCGCCGTTTCGCGTCCGGTGCCGGACCCGTCTGCGCAAGCGCTCCGGTTTCGGCGACGACCCAACCTTCGCTGCTGAGCAGACGCGCACGCATGCCATCCGGCGCGACCAGCGCCAGTGCGGCGGAGATGTCCGGCGACAACTGCAGCACGGGCATCGGTTCTGCCGACTCCGGCATGGGCGCGCCGGCATCGAACGCGCTCACGCTCAGCTTGTCCGGCATTTGCGCACGGGGCAGACGCAACTCGACGCGGTAGCCGGAGCCGTCTTCCTGCCACTGGCCTTCGAGCACGGTCGGCAGTGCGTTATCGCTCGCATCGGTCAACGTCAGTGCATCGAAGCGGCCGGGTGCAGCGCTGGCCAGCAGATAACGTCGCGTCAGCTCGCCGCGTTGCAAGGTCAAGGTCAGATGATCGCTGGCGCGCGCCCGCGCATCGCTCGCATCCACACGCGTGCGCGTTGCGTCACGCGCGCCCGCCAGCAAGTAGAACCAGTTCGCGTCGGCGCCCAGCAGCAGGGTTAGCCGCTGCGCATCGTGCGGCGGTCCGAGTGATTGCGCATACGCTGCCAGCAGCGCCCAATCGTCCGCATACCCATCGATCACGAGCTGCCTTGGCGCGGGGTGCACATACAGTGCCATGCCGGCCGGCGGCAGCTGCGCTTTGAGTGCGTCGAGACTGCGCGCCAACCCTTGCGCCGAGGCGATCAGCGTCTGCTCCTGACCTTGCCGCAACAGTTCTTCCATCTGCCGCACGAACAGCCAGCCGGCCAACGGCAGCGCCAGCGTCGACAGCGCGATCAGCAGAAGCTTGAAGCGCAGGGACATTCAGGTATTCACGGCCGCCACCGATAACCCACGCCGTGCACCGTCTCGATCGCGTCGAACGCCGGATCGATCGCAATGAATTTCTTGCGCAGGCGCTTGATATGCGAGGTTATTGTCGCATCGTCGACGACGACCTGCGCTTCGCGCATGAGCTGGTCGCGATTCTTCACGTGACCGGGAAAGCGCACGAGCGTGTGCACCATCCAGAACTCGGTGACGGTAAGCGGAACTTCCGCGCCGTTCCAGGTGATGCGCATGCGTTCGGCTTCGAGCTTGAGCGGACCGTGTTCGACGACAGTCTCCTTCGAACTTGGGCGGGCCAGCGCATCGAGGCGGCGAAACAGTGCACTGATGCGCGCGGCGAGGTGGTGCAGGCTGACGTCCTTGGTCAGATAGTCGTCGGCGCCGAGGCGCAGGCCGGAAATGATGTCCAGATCCGAATCGCGCGCGGTCAGAAAAATGATCGGCAGCGTCGGCGATTTCGCGCGCAGTTCGCGGCACAGTTCGAAGCCGCCCTCGAGTTCGTCGCCGAGGCCGACGTCGATGATCACGAGTTCCGGCAACCGCAGCGCGAACGCGCGGCTGGCCTCCGGTCGCGAGCCATAGCCTTGTACCCCATAGCCGAAGCGGGTCAACGCTTCGACGTAATTGGCGCGGATGGCGGGTTCGTCTTCGACGATAGCGATGCTGCGGCCCATGGCAATTTCCTGCGGTGGAGTCGCCCGAGCTTACGGGCGCGCGCCGTGCGCGGCAATGGCTGGGAGCCAAGCGTCAGATCTTCGCCACAACTTGTCGGTGTCGTGCCGCACGCAGGTCAGCCGGGTTGCAGGCTGCGGGTCGAATCTACGCTCGCACCACGAGGAGATCACGATGCAAACCGAACGCCCCGAACCCAACGCTGAACTCAACCAGACTTTCGAGCCGTTGCGGCTGGTGTTCGCGATCAGCGCGTTGCTGCTCGGTCTCGTGGCGAGCCTGCATTTCTAGGAGCGTGCGATGGACGTCTATCTGCCGAACGACTTTTATCAACTGCGCGACGATCTGCCTGACTGGTCGGAGACTGCGCCGGCCGACGCAGCGGAACACCAGATCGCAGACGGCGAGTGCGCCGATCCGTCCTGGCGAACGCTGTAGTTTCACGAACTGCGCTGGAGCAAAAGGCCCTCCCCCACCTCCCGTACTCCAGCGCGGTTCTCTTCGGCGCGATCATGAGCACAAATGCGCTCGTCTTCGATGACGGCGCCGTATCGCCACAACCCCACACCTTGCTGAGCAAGGCGTCGCCGCTTAACTTAAGGGGCCGAAGGCGGAACCCTTGTAGCACTCAGCCGATGGCCTTGCGCATTGCGGCAATGACGCTGCGATAGTCGTTCTGGCTGAAGATCGCCGAGCCGGCGACGAACGTGTCGGCGCCGGCCTGCGCAATTTCGGCGACATTGTCCACTTTTACACCGCCGTCGACTTCCAGACGGATCGCGCGGCCGCTGCGGTCGATGATTTCGCGCGCGCGGCGCAGCTTGTCGAGCGCCGCCGCAATGAAGCTCTGGCCGCCGAAGCCGGGATTGACCGACATGATCAGCACCAGATCGAGCTTGTCGAGCACGTAATCCAGATACGACAACGGCGTTGCCGGATTGAACACGAGCCCAGCCTGGCAGCCATGGCTCTTGATCAGTTGCAGCGTGCGGTCGACGTGCTCGCTGGCTTCCGGATGGAAGCTGATCAGGCTGGCGCCGGCCTGGGCAAAATCCGGCACGATGCGATCGACTGGTTTGACCATCAGGTGCACGTCGATCGGCGCTTTCACGCCGTGCTTGCGCAGCGCTTCGCACACGAGCGGGCCGATCGTCAGGTTCGGCACGTAATGATTGTCCATCACGTCGAAATGCACCCAGTCGGCGCCGGCGGCGAGCACGTTGTCGACTTCTTCGCCGAGCTTGGCGAAGTTCGCCGAGAGGATGGATGGTGCGATGACAGCGGTTTGCTTCATTGCCGATCCCAGGTCATTTGATGCCACGTGCTGCGCGTATCTTCTCATACGCCGCGTTGATCTCGCGCGCGCGTTCCTCGGCGCGGCGCTTGAGTTCTTCCGGCACATCACCGAGCTTGTCCGGGTGATGTTGGCTGATCAAGCGCCGGTAGGCGTTCTTGATCTCCCGTTCACTGGCACTGGGTTCGATCCCGAGGACCGCATACGGATCCTTGCCCGGGCTTGTGCTCGTGTCTCGCGGCTGTTCGTAGCTGCCGCTGGGGCCGGCGTAGGTATATCCGCGCATTGCCGCGAGCGCGGCCAGTTCGCGTTCGTGCACGCCGAGCGCCCAGCACAGCTTGCGCACGATCGCGAGCTTCTCGGCGACAAGCGGGCCTTCGGCGTAGACGATGTCGAGCAGCATGTCGAGCAGCAGAAACGCGAGATCGCGGCGCCCGCCGCACCAGGTTTTCAAATCGGCAATCGCGATTGCGACGGCGAAATCCGGCTGCTTGCCGGCGTTGAAGCGCTCGATCGCGCTCGCGCGCAGCTCGGGCGTGAGCTGCATGCGCGTCATCAGCGATTCGGTGGCGGCGATTTCCTGCTCCGAAATGCGGCCGTCGGATTTTGCGATCGCTCCGGCGAGTCCGAATAGCGGCGCGATAAAGCTGCGCGCGCCCTGGCGTACCGGTGTGGGCGCAATGCCGAGCGCGCCGATATCCCACAAGTGCCCGAACAGAGCGCCGATGACGATGCCGATCGGATGCCGCAGCAGCAACCAGCCGATGAGCGCGCCGATCAACTTGCCGATAAAGCTCATGGTGCGCTGACTGGCAACGCGGGCGCCTGCGCGTACCATGCGAGCACGCGCTCGATTTCCGCGGCGTTGAGCATGCCGACTGCCGCACGCATCGCCGCCACGTCGCGCGCCCCGGACTGATATTGCTTGATCGCGCTGCGCAGGTAATCCAGGTTCTGCCCGGCCAGATTCGGCGTGACCGGCACGATGGCGTGACCGTTTTCGCCGTGACAGCTCGCGCACAGACCAAGGCGCGCAGGCTTCTCCGCGGCACTCGCGACAGACAACAGCAGGGTCGCGGCGAGCGCGATGACGGGTGACAGACGCATGGGGCGGCGATTCTAGCAGCCCGCGATCCGGTAAAATCCGGGTTTTCCCTTCTCCCGCTGGCGGGAGAAGGTGCCGAAGGCGGATGAGGGTGGCACAACCGAATGGGTTGTCGCTCCGACATACGCCACCCTCACCCGGCGCGCTACGCGTGCCGACCTCTCCCGCCAGCGGGAGAGGTGAACAAGCACAGCCATGCCCACGACACTCTCCGAATCGAATCTGCCCGGACTGAACCTGATCCATCGCGGCAAGGTGCGCGATGTCTATGCACTTTCAGAACGCGAATTGCTGATCGTCGCCAGCGACCGGCTGAGCGCGTTCGATGTCGTGCTGCCCGATCCGATTCCCGGCAAGGGCGAAATGCTGTGCCAGATTTCCAATTTCTGGTTCGACAAGACCCAACACATCGTGCCCAATCACCTGACCGGCAAGACCGTCGCCAGCGTGTTGCCGGCTGGCGTCGATGCCAAGCTGTATGAGCAGCGCAGCGTCGTCGCCAAGCGCCTGAAGGCTGTGCCGATCGAGGCGATCGCGCGCGGTTATCTGATTGGCTCGGGCTGGAAGGACTACCAGGCCAGCGGCGCACTTTGCGGAATCGCGCTGCCCGCCGGTTTGCGCCAGGCCGAGCAGCTGCCGCAACCGATCTTCACGCCGTCGACGAAAGCCGCGGCCGGCCAGCACGACGAGAACATCGATTTCCGTCGCGTCGTCGATCTGATCGGCGCGGATCTCGCCGAGCGCGTGCGCGATGCCACATTGAAAATTTATACTTTTGCCGCGGAGTATGCGCGCGCACGCGGCATCATCATCGCCGACACCAAGTTCGAGTTCGGCACCGACGAGGACGGCACGTTGTACGTCATGGACGAGATGCTGACGCCGGATTCCTCGCGCTTCTGGCCGGCCGACCAGTACCGTATCGGCAGCAGTCCGCCGAGCTACGACAAGCAGTTCGTGCGCGATTATCTGGAAACGCTTGACTGGAACAAGACCGCGCCCGGACCGAAGGTGCCGGCGAGCGTGATCGAAGGCACCGCGGCGAAATATGCCGAAGCGCTGAAGCGGCTGGCCGGAATCGAATTGCAGTAGACTGCAGGCCGAGGTGCGCCAATGAACTCCGTTGCGAACGAACCGATCGATACCCGCCGCGAAGTCGACCGCTGGCTCGGCAATTACAGCGAAGATCACCGCAATCCGACGAACATCGCGATCCACTGGATCTGCGTGCCAGTGATCCTGTGGACGGTCATCGCCCTGCTGTGGACCGTGCCGGTGCCCGCATCGGTCGGACGCGCGGGCTTGTGGGCCGGTGTCGCGATGTTCAGTGCCATGATGTTTTATCTGCGCCTGTCGCGCACCCTCGCGTTCGGCATGCTCGCGGCGTTTGTGTTGCTCGGAGTCGCCGCGGAGGCGTTGTATCGCGCGCTAGGGCCGACCAACCTCATGTGGCTAGCGATTGGCGTGTTTGTCGCCGCCTGGATCGCGCAATTCGTCGGCCACCAGATCGAAGGCAAACGGCCTTCGTTTCTCACCGACGTGGCTTACTTGCTGATCGGCCCGGCCTGGATCGTGGCCAAGGTCATGCGCAAGCTTGGAATTGCCTATTGATAAAAACAAGGCGCCCGCAGGCGCCTTGTTTGCAAACCATGCCGATGCTTCTAGTGCATGGCGCCTGCAGCGCCCATGCCAAGCATGGCAAACAGACCTGCGCCGAAGACGAACATCAGAATCACGCCGAGCACGATCTCGATGACCAGGGCGAGCAGCGTCACCAACGCGGCCTTGCCGAATCCCATTTGAGATCCGTCCGGCCGTTTGAGTAGCGCATTGATGATCGCCGCGTTGATCGCAAAATAGGCGACCAGCACGATGAGCAACGTGAGTGTGCCGCCGCCGAGCACCATCGTCAGGCCGAACTGCACGACGCCGCAAGCGATCATCGCGATGAGCGCGGTGACGGCGGCCATGATGAATTTCGGCGTGAAACCCGCGACCAGCTTGGTCGCGAGCATGATGATGGCGCCGGCGATCGAAATGCCGATCAGAAAAGCAACTAACCCATACAAGATTACTTCCATAACGTTCTCCCCGATGATGGTTTCAACCAGTGACGCTCACAGTTTCAGCAACAACATACGCTAACAACATAAATGCCCGAAGGCAGGCAAACCGAACGCTTATTCGGCAGCTTTCTCCCGTGGCTTGAGTAGCCAACGGCACAACGCCGGCAGGAACACGATTGCCGCGATCATGTTGACCACGAACATGAACGTGAGCAGCACGCCCATATCGGCCTGGAATTTCAGATCCGAGAATATCCACAGACCGACGCCGATCGCAAGCGTGAGCGCGGTGTAGAAGATCGCGATGCCGGTGGTCTTCAGCGCGACGAAATACGCTTCGGTCAACGGCCTGCCTGCGCGCAGCGCTTCGCGCATGCGCGCGAAGATGTAGATCGCGTAGTCCACACCGATGCCGACACCGAGCGCGAGCACGGTCAGCGTGTTCACCTTCTTGCCGATGTCGAGTTGCACCATGAGCGAGTGGCCGAGTTCGGTCACGAGCACGAGCGGCAGCACGATGCACAGCGCCGCTAGCGGGCTGCGGAAGCTGACCAGGCACATCACGAACACCGCCGCATACAACAGATAGAGCATCATGTGGTCGACGGCGCGCACTTCGTCGTTCGTCGCAGCCATCACGCCGACATTGCCCGTGGCCAGTCGCAGGTTGAGCTTGTCGCTGACGAAAGTCTTGCCCTCGGCCTGCGCATCGGCGAACTGCTTGGCCAGATCGGCGCGCAGGTTCGCTTTCGGGCCGGCGAACACATGGTTGTCCTCGCGGAATTTCTTCACCGCAGCGATCACCGTGTCGATCGTCGTCGCGCGATGGTCGGTGAGGAACATCATTACCGGCATCGCGCTGCAATCCTCGTTGAGCAGGCCGGAGTCGGTTTCGAAGCCTTGCGTGTCCTGGCGCAGGGCGTCGTTATCGCGCGGCAGCACGCGCCAGCGGATATTGCCTTCGTTCCAGCCGGCGTTGACGATCTTCGCCGCGGCCGGCAGCGTGATTACCTGGGCGACGCCCTCGACGTTGCGCATGGCCCAGGCGAAGCGGTCGAGCGTTTCCATTACCGGGTAGCTGGTCGTACACGCATTCGGCGCGCCTTCGGCGATCACGTTGAGCATGTCCACGCCGAGCGCGAATTTGTCGCTGATCAGCGCGGCGTCGCGGTTATAGCGCGCATCGGATTTCAGTTCCGCCACGCCTTTCTGCGCGTCGCCGATCATCACGCGGCTGCCGTATTGCGCCGCCGCGGCCCACATGCCAAGGCCGATCAGGATAACGATGGCAGCCGGCAGCGGCCGCGATAAATGCGCGAGCACGCGCCACAGTTTGTCAAACTGCGTGAGCTGGCGCAGACGCCAGGCGCGCTTGCTGTCGAGATTGCGCAACCGGCAGAACGACAGCAGCACCGGCAGCAGAATCAGATCGGTAAGGATGATCAATGCCACGCCGACGGTGGCGGTGACGGCGAGCTCGAAAATGATGCGTACCGGAATGATCAGAATCGTGGCGAAGCCGATGCAGCCGGCGATCAGCGCGACGGTGCCCGGCACGAGCAGCATGCGGAAGGCGAGGCGCGCGGCGGTGTGCGCGTCCACGCCCTGGCGTGTGCGCAGCTCCTCGACGCTGCCGTCTTCCAGCCCGCCGAAGAACAGCTCGCCGCGGAAGCGGTTGATCATCTGCTCGCCGTGGCTGACCGCGATCGCGAAGATCAGGAATGGCGTGAGCATGTTCAGCGGGTCGAGCCCGAAGCCGAGCAGGTGCAGCGCGCCGAGCATCCAGACCACGGCGACAAGCGCGCAGAACACGGTCAGCGAAGCGAGCTTCACCGATGCCGAATAGGCGAACAGCAACAGCCAGGTGAACGCGATCGTGACGAAGAAGAACACGATCACCGATTTGGCGCCGGTGCTGATGTCGCCGATCATCTTGGCGAAGCCGATGACGGCGACCGTGGTGTGGTCGTTCTCGTATTTGTGGCGGATCGCCTCGAGCTGCTCGTCGATCTTGTTGTAGTCGATCGTCACGCCGTGCTCGGGATCTTCCGGCACGAGGTCGACCCATACCATCGCGCCGGAGAAATCCTTGGCGACGAGGCGGCCGACGATGCCGGCTTTTTCGATGTTCGCCTTGATCGTGGCGAACTGCTCGGGCGTGGCCTGGAAACCTTCTATGTTTGGCGTGAACGTCTGTGGGATGACGTTGCCGCCGGCGAACCCATCCTCGACGACTTCGACGAAGCGCACGTTCGGTGTGAAGATCGAGCTTTCGCGCGAAGGATCGGCGTGGTCGATCTTCGCCGCATCCGCGGTGATGTTCTCCATGGCCTGGAAGAACGGCTGGTTGAACATGTTGCCGCTCTTGTCCAGCACCGCGATCAGTACGCGGTTGGCGCCGCCGAAGTTCCGCTCGTAATCGAGAAACGTGCGCATGTATTCGTGCTGCAGCGGCACGAGCTTCTTGAAGCCGGCCTCGACCTTGAGCTGCGAGGCGAAGAACGCCATCGCCGCGGTGATTGCGGTGAAGATGATCAGCACGACGATGCGATTGCCGAAAATCAGCTTCTCGGCGAAGCGCTGAAACGCATTCGGTTCGGCGTTGGGATTGGTCGGGGCGGCCACGATGCGTCTCGTTTACTGCGGGTTATAAACGCTGACGCCGTTTTCGCCGGCGACGAGCAGGGCGGTGTCGTTGCCGAGCGGCAGCACGGCGGCGAGCGTGCCGGCGGACTGGTCGACGAAACTCTTCAGCGTCTCGCCGGCGCGCGCACGCACGAGCACGACGCCGTTCGCGCCGACGATCGCAGCGCCATCGTTCGGCAATGCGGCGCCGCCCATGAGGCTCAATTGCGTGCCGGTGTCGAGCAGGTTCCAGTGCTCGCCAAGGTCATTGGATTCGAACACGTGGCCGCGCAGGCCGAACGCGAGCACGTGCTCGCCGGCGTAGCCGATCACGCCGAACATCGAGCCGTCGTACGGGAGCTGCTGGCGCTGCCAGGTCGCGCCCGCATCACGCGAACGGAATGCGCTGCCGCGCTCACCCACGATCACCAGACCGCCGCTGCCGCTGCGCGCAATCGCATTGAAATGCGGCGTGCCTTCCTGGCCGAGCTTGAGTTCTTCCTTGTTGAAGGTCTGGCTGTGTTCGGCGGCTGCCGAAGCAGTGTCAGCGCCCGCAGAGGATTTGCCAGCGGCGCCGACCACGTTCATTGGCGTCCAGGTGTCGCCGCCGTCCTCGGTATGCAGCGCGAGGCTGTAGGCGCCCACCGCATAGCCGTGTTTCGCGTCGGCGAACAACACGTCGAGCAGTGGCACGCCTTGGCGTGAGTCCTGCAGCGCATCGGCGGCATCGCTCGCCGGCTTCCACGGGTCCTGCCGTTGCAGCGACCAATGCTCGCCGCCATCGCTGCTGTGTGCGATCACGCCGTCGTGACCGACCGCCCAGATGTTCGCGTCGATCGCGCTGACCGCTGTGAACGTCGCGCGCGTGGGCACGGCGACCTGGCGCCATTCCCGGCCATCGTGCGAGAGCAGGATGTCGCCGCGCGCGCCGACCGCGATGTAGCGATCGCCGGTGCGAGCGATATCCAGCAGCAACGAATGCGCCGCCAGCGGCATGGTTTCGGCAGGCGCGGCCGCCGGGTCGACCCAGTTGTCGGCGTGTGCGCACGAGCAGGCGAGCACGCCAGCAACGAGCGGCCAACGGCGAAGATCGCGCAGCCTCATCTGCTTCCCCTCCCGGAATACGCCTTGAAGCATCTCCGCAACTCCGCCGGACGCGGCGCTGCGGACATGGTTCGCGATTTTACCTTACTCCAAAAAACCAACAGCCGCTCGCGCGGCTGATGGTCTGATGTGTGACGCTGTGAATCACTGGATGCCGCGTTCACGCAAGCTTTGCGGCGAGAAGTTCTCCGGCTTGGTCACGAACGAGAAGTTGTATTCCGGCTCCTGGTTGTCGAGGCCTTGCACGAGATAGCGCCCGGCCTTCAGGTCGTTGTGGATCTCCAGCGTCGCCCAGAATACCGGCACTTCGTAGTAGTTCACGCTCGGTGCCTCGGAATAGCGCCAGAGTTTGCCCTGATTGTCGTAATGATCGATTTCCAGGATCTGCCAGCTGTCCTCGTCGAGGTAGTACGTGCGCTTCGGATTGATGTGGCGCATGCCGGGTTTGAGGTTGGCCTCGACGACCCAGACGCGGTGCAGTTCGTAGCGCAGCAGATCCGGGTTGATGAAGTGCGGGCGGATCAGGTCGTCGACCTTGGTCTTGTCGCTGTGCGCCTTGTACGCGTTGTACGGCACGTACATTTCCCTGGGCTTCGGACTGACCAGCTTCCAGTTGTAGCGATCGAGCGCGCCGTTGAACATGTCGGTCATGTCGTTCGTGCGCATGCCGTCCGACGCGGTGCCCGGGTTGTCGTAGGCGACGTTCGGCGCGCGCCGCACGCGGCGCTGGCCGGGGTTGTAGATCCACGCTTCGCGCGGCTCCTTCTTCGAGTTCAGTGTCTCGTGCACGAGCAGCACCTGGCCGGCCAGGCGCGGCGGCGAGACCACGTCTTCGAAGAAGTACAGCAGGATGTTGTTGATGTCCTTGAGCGTGTTGCCTTGCTTGTAATACAGGCCTAGGCCTTCCTCGTGGAAGCGCTCGAGCGTGTACTGGCCCGACGCCGTCGGCACCGCCTGGTTGTTCCAGCGTTCGAACGCGACGCCCTTGAACTTGAGCTTGTGGTTCCAGATCGCTTCCATGCCGGCCTTGGCCGGATCGCTGTCGAGGATTGGGAACGGGAAGCCCTCGGCCACATTGGCGACGCCTTCGCCGTCGTCGACCAGCTCGCCGGTCGCAGCATTCTTGGCGGTCATGTCATAGATGCGCTGCGGGAACGAGGCGCTGCGCCGGGTCGGGTAAACGAGCATTTTCCAGTCGGGATATTTTTCGAACATCGCGATCTGGCCAGCGCCAAGCTGCTCGGCATATTTCTTGTAGTTCTTGGCGTCGATCGTAAGCACCGACTTGTCGCTCGCGAAGGGGTCGGGATGATGCATGCCGACCTTGTAGCCCGCTGGCGGCTGCGTGATGCCGCCGGTCCATTCCGGAATCGAGCCGTCCTTGTTGCCGGCGCGTTCGGCACCGACCGGCGTCAGGCTCTTGCCGAGCTTGCCGGCGTCGGCGGATTTGGCCAGTGTGCCGCTGGCGAAGACAGCGCCAGCCACGAGCACGGCGAGCCGCGCGTGTTTGAAGATTGCCATCTGGTTTCCTCCCACTTGGCTTTTCAGAATGAGTATTTGGCGACGAACGCAAGGAAGTCGCGATCGTTGAGCAGGTTGAACTGGCCGGCGCCGAAATAATTCGTGTAGCTCAGATCCAGATCCCACTTGTTCAGGTAGTTCGCTTCCAGACCCAGCGTGATCGACTTGCGATCCTCGATGAAATTGCCACCAGGACCCGGCGACGTGCCATTGACGTCATGGTTGAACGCCACGCGTGGCGATACGGTGAAGGCCGTGTTGAATGCGTTGTTGTAATCGGCGCGGGCAGCGACGCGGTAACCCCACGAGAACGGTGTCGGGAAACCGTTGCGCTGCGTTTCCGGATTGTTGCCGTTGCCGGAATTCACGTCCGGGCCGCCGCCGGTATCGGTACCGTCGCTGTTGTAGCGCAGCACATTCTGTGCCGGCAGGTTCCACACTTTGCTCGCGCCGGCTTCGCCGATCATCACCAGCTGGTCGGCATGGAACCAGTTGCCGGGGCCGATGACTTTCGTTGCGGTGAACTGCAGCTGCGAAACCTTGTGGCGCTCGTAACCCTGAATGTATTCGCCGACACCATAGGTGCCGAGCTGGCTCAGGAAACGGTTGTACGGCGCCGGAATCAGCTCGTTGAGCGGGGTGAGGCCGGCGTACAGCAGTTCCACCGCGTCGATCTGCAGCGGCTGGTTCGGCCGATAGCTCAATTCGCCCTGCAGCGCGATACCCGGGCCTTCCAGCTGCGTGCTGAAGCTCACGCCATAGAGGCGGATGTTCTTCGGGTATTCATCGAAGTAGCCGGCGCTGTTCGGAATCGTGCTCGACACCGTCACGCCGCTGATCAGCGGCAGGCGGCTGTGATAGTTCTCGTAGTAGAAGCCGAACTCGGTACCATTGAGATTGTCGGCGATGTAATGCGCCGCGATGCCGTATTGGCCGCTCTCCGGCGCGAAGTGGTCGGGCAGACGGCGCACGGTCTGTTCGCAGGACTCTTCGAGCAGGGCCGCGAGCGGGTTGCTGCCCGCCGCCGTGATCGACGCGCCGGCGTACGCCGGATTGTCGCTCGGCGCACCGCCGAAGCACACCGGGTAATAGTTGTCGGCATTCTTCACCGGCTGCGGCACCAGGCCGAACGGCAGCGATGCATAGGTGCCGCCGAGCGTGGCGAAATCGTTGGTGGAGAAATAGGTGCCGGCCGGGTCGGCTTTCACTTGCGCGAACTCGAGCAGGTAAGTCGCTTCCACCGACAGGCTCTGGGTGAGGCTGAACGAACCCCAGAGCTGGTTCACCGGCAGATAGGCTTCCTTCAATTCCGCACCGGCCACATGCAGCTGCGACAGGTCGAACGGATTGATCGCGTTGATGCCGCCCTGGATGAACGTGCTCTCGCCCCAGTTCAGCACCTGCTTGCCGAAGCGCACCGAGCCGCTATGGCCGCCGACGTCGAAATTGTCGTAGACGAATGCATCCAGAATGCGGAAGCGCTTGCCGACCTGGTCGCGGGCGATGCGGGTCAGGTCGTTGTTGTCCGCGTTGGCGAAATCATAGAACGCACTGGCGCGCATGAACGCGCCCATGTTCGAACCGTAGTCCAGATGCAGTTCGGTCGTGCCTTTCACGGCGTTGGAGAACAGGTCGCCGGAATCGTAGTTTAGATCGCCGTCGTCATGGTTCGCCGAGAACGCGCCTTTGGCCGTGCGCTGGACGGCGTTCGGCGCGAGCCCGATCAACGGATTGAAATATGACTTTGCGATCGCGTCGGGACTTTGATCGGAGGTGCGCACACCGACGCCATAGGACAGCGTGGTATTGAGTGTGCCGTGCCAGCCGTCCTGTTCGCCGAATTCCAACGCGTTGGCGTTATGCATGGCGCCGGCGGCGAGGGCCAGCGCGATCGCGGTGCCGAGTCGGCGCGGCTACAGGTGAGCGCGCGCAATGTTCGTATTGTTATGCGTGGTCATGATGACGTCCCCGGTTACTGCGTGCGAATGACGGAAGGATTGGCGATGACCACCGCCTGACCGCCGCTGGCGATCATGCTGGCCATTTCGGTCTGCATTTCCACGGTCACTGCGGGCGAGCTGGATGGATCCAGCAGCGAACCGTGCGAACCCTGGGTGAAGCGCACCACGCCGCGGATTTGCGCCGCCTGCGTGGTCTGCGTGAGCGTGCTCAGGCCCATCGCGGCAATCAACGGCTCGGTGCCGGACAGCGGCGCACCGGGTACCGTGTTCGGGATCACCTGATCCGACGGATGGGTGGCGTCGCCGACGACTTCCTGCGCGAGAATGGCCTTGGCGGCAGTGGCGAACGCGTAGTTGATCGAATCACCGGAATCGACGACCGTCTGCGCGGCGACCATGAACGCGTCGTACTGTGGCGTGCCCTGTGTCAGACCGGCACCGGCAAGACCTTCGTGGATCGACGGGCCGAACGCCGGCGAGCCGTCAAGCAGGCGCACGACGCCGCCACCGGGCACGTTCAGCACGCCCACATTGACGTGCGGCTCCATTGCCACGAACGCAGTACCGATGATCGAGCCGAGCGACTGGCCGACGAACTCGATGCGCGAGCCGTCGAAGTCGGCGGCACCGGTGTAGCTCAAGCCCGGGATCGCACGAGTCAGTTCCATTAGGTCGGAATTGGCCTGGCGCAGGTTGTCGCGCGAGGTGAGCAGCGAGGCGAGATTGATGAAGTGCACACCGGAAGGATCGATGTGGCCGTCCTGACAGATTGGATGGCCTTCCGCACACGCCGAGCCGTCATTGTTTTCGAAGTCCATGTCGAAGGTGCGCTCACCAGTGACGAGCGCCCCGGCCGGCGAACCGGCGAGCAGCTGGTTGCGATAGAACGGATTGGCCGGATCGGTGATACCGTGCAGCGGCGCGTCGATCGCGATGACCGCGAAGCCCTGCGCGGCCAGCGCACCGGCGATCGCGAACATGTCGGTGCGCACGCGTGTGATGCCGTGCTGGAAGATTACGACCGGCCAGCCACTGGCCGGCTTGGTCTTGCCGGAATTCGCGTTCGGCACGGTCATCAGCACCGGCACGACCTGAGTGGAGGTCGCCACGGGGAACGGGTTGTAGACGGTGACGTTGGTCGAGGTCGGATCGAGCCCGAACGCATTGAACGGCGGCTGGTAAGCGCCCGGTGCGGCTTGCCAGAAGCTGGTCAGCTCCGCGACCGGATTTTGCACCGACGGCGCCGTCAGGTAATACGGAACTGGCAGTACGCCGACGAGCACGTCGGCGATCGGCGGCAGGTTCGGGTTGATCTGCGACAGGTTCTTGCCGATCGGCACCACGTGCGCGCCCGGTGCCGGGCTTTGCTCGATGCGGGCCTGCACGGCTTGCATCACCGGCGTGATGCTCTGCGTCGTCGCTACCCACGACAGCACGATGCGCTTGTCGGTCGCCGCGTTGTCGAACACGTCGACCGCGTATTCCTGCAGATTGGTGAGGATGCGCAGCGGCTCCAAGGCGCACGCCGTTGCATCGGGCAGCAGCGGATCGGTTGAATGTCCGCTCGTGCACAACGGGTTCTGGCGCTTGGCGAGGAAGTACGTCGTGTCCGCGGTCACATCATTGCCGGCGGCGTCGGTAATGCCCGGCGCCGCGCCGGGGTTCAGATGTCCGCCGTTGCCGAGCAGTACGACCATGTACGAGGTCAGTTGCTGCAGCGGCGCCGTCGGTACGATGGCCAGCGTGCGGCCGGTAGTGTCGGACGGCGCGAGCACGGCCACGAATTCCTGCGGCGCCTGCAGTTCCCGCACGATGCCGGTCACGGCGCCGGCGGGCTGATTCAAGGTCACCTCGAACATGCGCACCGTCACGCCTGGGATCAGCGTGGACGCGTTCGGCGGCGTACTGAATGTGGTGCTCCATGGCGCCGTGGTGCTGAAACCGTCCAGCGCATTGATCGCGACGGCCGGATCGGAGTAGTTGGCCGGATTGGCAACTGGAATGTTCACCGTCAAATCCGTCGTTCCGGAGAACAGCAGGTTGGTCGGGAACGGCACGACGCCGGCGGCCGGGTTGAAGACGGCTGTGATCACACCAGTGGTCGGCTGACCGTCGCCGTTGGTGGCCGGTGGTGTTGACACGGCACGTGAACTGTTGCTGCCGCCACCGCATGCTGAAAGCAGCAAAGACGACGACAGCGCCAGGAACAAACTCAGTCGGGCCTGCATAAGGAATTCCTGATAGGTGATTGGGAGCGCAACGATGCCCGTATCATAGGTAGTTCAAACGGTCGTTGGCAACGGCAATTTAACGACGTTTGCGCCATTTGTCGCTGCTGCATTGCAGCAGCCGAATGCGGCCCTGCGCGGATGTGAAAAAGTATACTCAGCGGGCGACGCTGGCGTCCGGCAGCACGTCCGCAGCAATGAACGCGCGTGGCGCGTAGCTGAAATCGCGCAGCGCCGCCGCGTTGTCCGCGACCAGCGGTTCGCGCAGGCGCGCGAGCACGCCCGGCGAGATCCGGCCCAGGCGCAATACAGCCAACGGCACGGGAACCGGCAGCACGAAGCCGCGTTGCGCCGAGCGCAGGCGCTGCAGCAGTGCTGCGAACGTGAGGCGTTCGCCGCCGCCGAGCGCGTAGGTTTTGGCGTACGTGCCGGACAGGTCTATTACCGCGGTGCAGGCGTCAGCGAGATCGGCTGCATGCACGGGCTGGCGCAGGCCGATTGCACCGAGCGGTATCGGCATTAGATGCCAGCGCCGCGCGAACCGCGCGATCGGCGCGAGGCTGCGGTCGGTGCCGGCGCCATAGATCAGCGTCGGCCGGAAAATCGTGCATGCGATGCCACGCGCCGCGCTGTATCCGAACAGCCGCGCTTCCGCCGCACGCAAGCGCTCGGCCAAGTCGCGCTCGGCCCGATCGGGAGATAGCGCCTTGCTTTTGGCACTCATTGAACTCAGCGCAATCAGTCTCTGCGGTGCGTGCGGTTGGCGTTCCAGCCAAGCCGCAAACGCATCGAGCGGACCCAAGCTGATGACGATGTCGGCGGCGGGCCAGTCCTTACGCACATCCTGCAGGTCGCCGGCCAGCCAGCCGGCATGCGGGTCGCGGCTGACCGGCGACACCTTATAATGTGCGTCGGCGAGCAACGGCAGCAGGTAGCGCCCGACCGCGCCGCTGGCGCCGAATACAAGGACAGTCCGCATGCCGGCCACTGTCCGATTGCAGCCGCCCCCGAGTCAAGCAGACTTGCGACGATTTCAGCGTTCCCATATACTTGTCAGTCTTTCGTTCCACGCCGCCTCAGGCAACAGGATTTCCCATGAAAACGATCAGCGCGAAAGCTGAAACGGTGAAGCGCGACTGGTATCTTGTCGATGCCAGCAACAAGACGCTCGGGCGTTTGGCCAGTGAGCTGGCGCGCCGTCTGCGCGGCAAGCACAAACCCATCTATACCCCGCATTGCGATACCGGCGATTACCTCGTCGTGATCAATGCCGAGAAAGTGGCCGTCACCGGCAACAAGATGGACGACAAGATCTATCACCATGTCACCGGTTATATCGGCAACATCAAGTCGATTGCGCTGAAGGACCTGCTGGCCAAGCATCCGGAACGCGTCATCGAGATCGCCGTCAAGGGCATGCTGCCGAAGAATCCGCTTGGCCGCGCCATGTACCGCAAGCTCAAAGTCTACAAGGGCTCCGACCATCCCCATACCGCCCAGCAGCCGCAGGCGCTGGAACTCGCTTAAGGATTCTTGACATCATGGCAACGACGCAAAACTACGGTACCGGCCGCCGCAAATCCTCCGCCGCGCGCGTGTTCCTGCGCCCCGGCAAGGGCAGCATCATCGTCAACGGCAAGACGCTGGATCAGTTCTTCGGCCGCGAGACCGCACGCATGGTCGTGCGCCAGCCGCTGGAGCTGACCAAGCTCGGCGACAAGTTCGATATCCTCGTCACCGTTGAAGGCGGCGGCATCACCGGTCAGGCTGGCGCGATCCGCCTCGGCCTCGCGCGTGCCCTGGTCGAATATGACGAAACGCTGAAGTCGCCGCTGCGCAAAGCCGGGTTCATGACCCGCGACGCGCGCGAAGTCGAGCGCAAGAAAGTCGGCCTGCACAAAGCCCGTCGCGCGACCCAGTTCTCCAAGCGCTAAACCGATCGATCTCCGGGATTGCCGTTGTCGTCAGAGAGGCGATCCATCCGGAATTGGGAGATCGTCTAACGGTAGGACAACGGACTCTGACTCCGTTTATCTAGGTTCGAATCCTAGTCTCCCAGCCAAAATAAAACGGGCCCCATGCGGGCCCGTTTTATTTTGGCTGGGTTGACGACGGTTCGGACCACGTTCGACACTTTTTGGCAGGATAGCCAAAAGTGAACATTTCCGGCGCAGCTGGAAATGGCCCGTGGAACGACATACCTCAGGGCCTGCGCACTGGTCTGGGGTGACGCACACACTCGCAACTGCAACCCTTGACTGAGCGTCTCCTTCCGGCCAACTGCGGAAGATCGATCCGCTCAATTCGACGGGTGCAAAGCGGTCGTTCGAATGCAAACGCAGATCTTGCGACCAGTGTTGCCGCCGATCGCTTCGACGATTCATTTTGACGAGTCCCGAGCACGCTCTTCAGCCAGCATGAGCATGCGCGGATCGGCCGGCAGCCAGCCCGCAGGCGGCGCGCGCGATGCGCCTGCACGCGCGGCCTGCCGCTGCCACGCTTCCCACTCGCCATATCGTGCAATGTCTTCCTGCAAGGTGTCAGAATCGCCTGGATTCTTGCGTGTGTAGTCGTTCACCCAGACAGATTGACTCAACCAGACATATTCGCGGCGATATTCCTTCGCCTCCGCCTCCAGCGGCGTTCCCTTGTACAGGCGTCGAAGGATCGCGCTGCTCACCATTCGCGAAAGAATCGACGCACCCGACGAACGCATACCTTTCTGCGCAAACGTACCGCAAGCATCGCGCAGGCCGGCAACTTGCAGCGCTTCGATGTTGGCTGGTTTGCATACGCGCAAGATGTCTGCGTAGATCGGCAGCGCTACGCTGTCGACGGCATCGCGCCGCAGCGAAGGGGCGACCTCAGATTGCTCGACGACAGCCTGCATCGGTTGCAGGATAGAGTCAGGTACCTGCTGATCGCGCAGAGCGGCACGCAATAGCCCGGTCATTGCCGCCAGCTGATCATTGAATTCGTTCGCGCGAGCAGCGCGCAATACGTTCGCCGCGAGCGCAGCATCGGTCGATGCGGAGCCACGCGGAACCAGTACCCAGTGCACCGCATTGTCGGGGAATTGCGTAGTCAATCGCGTTCCGTATTCCGGATGCGTGCACGGCCTCGGCTGGACGTTGCAGGTCAACGCAACGACGTAGAGCGCGAGCTGATCGTTCGAATAGTCGGTGAATAAGCGCTGCAATACTTGCTCGTGCGGGGCACTCGATATGCCGTCGATGCCGCGCGGAATGCCGATTAGTGCCGCCGCAATCAAGCTGTCGCGATCGCCCTTCTGCGCGAGCCGTTCGACTTGCTGCTCGCGATAGTCAACGCCGAGTTGATCGACGATCTCGCTCAACAGCGCAGCCACCGCATCGGCCTTGTTGGCTACGGTCAGGGCCTCGCGGAAGGACGTGAGTACGGCTCGCTGTGTGGATGGATCGCCGGATGCATTCTGCTTCAGCCAGGCAACCGCGGCGCGAGCGCTGCTTGCCCGCTCCTCACGCGACGAGTCGCCGGTGGGAAACGCGGCTGCCATCAAACCGGCGAGCTGCCGCATGCGCGTTGCCTGCGCAGTGGCCAGAGCCTGTTGTTGATCGGCCTCGGCGCGCTCGCGCTCGGCGCGTTGCCACTGCCAACTGGTCGCCGCCAAACCGATCAGCATTGCCGCGAGCGCGGCTGTTGTGGCCAGCGTAATCGCCGGATGGCGGCGCAGGCTACGCGCGATGCGCTCACTCCACCGTGGCTTGCGCACACTAACGTCGTTGCCGTCGCGATAGCGCACGACATCAGCATTCAGATCTGCAACCGCTGCATACCGTTCTTGCGGATCAACATGCAGGCACTTCAGGCAGATCGCTTCCAGATCGGGGGCTATCGTCGCATCAATTGTACGCGGTGGCGCAACACTACCGGTCGAAGCCTGCCGCATCTGTGCCTTCGCATCACCCTGTCCGTGCGGCGACGCGCCGGTCAGCAGTTCGTACAGAATCGCACCGAGCGCGTAAACATCGGTGCGTTCGTCGAGCCGATGCGGTCCGACATCAATCTGTTCCGGCGCCATGTACGCCGGAGTGCCGGACACCTCCTGCGCATCGACGCCGCCCGCGTCGTCCATGTGTCGAGCGAGTCCGAAGTCGCCAATCAGCGGCTGCGAATGTTCGTCAAAGAGCACATTGGCCGGCTTGAGATCCAAATGCAGCAGACCAAGGCTGTGCGCGTAGTCCACCGCTGCGCCGAGCTTGAGCAACAAGTCCACGCTGTCCGCGTGCGACATTCTTCGGTTTTCGATGCGTTGCGCCAGCGTCTGTCCGCGCAACAGCGGCATTGAGAAGAAATGCATGCCTTCGACGCTGCCGACCTCGAACACCGGCACGATGTGCGGATGATGCAAGCGCGCGGCGGCGCGCGCCTCGGCGAGGAATCGCGCCACCGCACGCGTGTTGTCTGCGAGGCCGCCGACAATGAACTTCACCGCGACTTCGCGGCCCAGGCTGATCTGGTGCGCGCGAAACACGACGCCCATGCCGCCGCGTCCGATCCTCTCGAGCAATTCGTAGTCACCGAAGCGACGATCGTCCGGATCGTTAAGGTCGAGATCGTCCCACAACATCTCTTCCGGCGAGCCGTCTCCGGACAATCCTGTGCGCGCAATGCCAAGCAGACCGGACCCGGACACGATGTCCTCACCCTCCGCGCGCGCCGCTCCGGGCTTCGATTCGAGTTCGCGTGTCCTAGTCATCAGGCGAGTCCGTCCGATCCAAGCACGACGCGTAGCGCATCCAAGTCCGCAGCCGCGTGTTCGGCGTCGAGGCTCAAATCCGCGAGCGCCGCGCGCACCGCTTTCTGGAAGCGCGCGCGCAATCGTTTCAATTGCACCGCGAGCGTGTTTGCGGCCACGCCCACGCTCCCGCTGAGTGCGACAAGCTCGCCATGTTCCGGGGTGTCCGACAGCCAGGTTTGCAATGTGTCAAATAGCTCGGCACGTCCGTTGCTCTCATATTCGCTACGCAACTGGGCGAGCGCGATCCGGGTCAGGCATAGCGCGAATTCCAGATCGAACTGTCGTTCCGGTGTCTGTCCGTGATCGCTCTCCTCCACGATCGCCCCGGTCACTTCAAAGCGGCGATGTCCTGCGTCGTACTGCATTGCCTGGAAACGTTTCAGCAGCACTAGCAGGAACCGTCGGAAGCTGCCGACCTCCGGATCGGCTCGCGACCACCAGCCATCGCGCATCGACCGCAGCAGGAATTCCTGCGTGAGGTCTTCGGCATCTCCCGCACGCGGGCCGCGGCGGAAAAAACCGATGATGGCCGGACGATAGTCGCGCACGAGATCACCCCACGCAGCAGCCACTTCGCCGGGTTGCCGATCGCTGGCCTGGATCAAACTCCAGCGGGTCGTGGGAAACGCGGCCATGTGCGGGCGCACCTCGCGAAGGGTGTTCAATCGCTCGCAGGCGCAACGCAATACGCGCCTGCGATGCGTTCATTCTACTGGGCGGGTGTGGGAGTGCGTTCCTCCGACAGCAACAATGTCTGGGGGTCCTTGGGCGCCCATCCAGCCGGCGGTGTGCGCGTAGTCCCCAGCCGTTCGACTGCACGCTGCCATGCCTCCCACTCGCCGTATACGACGGATTCTTCCTCCAAACGCTCCGCGTATGGGGCCTTGCTCGCCACAAGTTGTTCGCTGAACCACGTGTATTCGCGTCGCAACTCTTTTGCGGCGGCCTCCTCTGGCGTGTCCTTGGCCAGGCGCCGCACGATCGCGCTACCAACCATGCGCGAAAGGATCGTGCCGCTGCTATCGTTCTCGAGACGACGCCCAAGCTCGAGGCAATCGGCGCGTCGCGGTTCGACGGCGTTCTTGCACATCGAGACCACAGCGGCGAACTTCGGCAGCGAGACTTGATCGACTGCATCGCGGCGCAACAGCAACGCTAGCTCGTGCTGATCGACTCCGACTGGCGCGGCTGGTGCAGGCTGGTCGGCGAGCGCTGCGCGCACGATGCGCATGATGTCTCGCAGGCGCGAATCTGCATTTGGCGCCATGGCTGCCGAATGCAATTGCGCGTCGTTCGGAGCAGCACCATTGGGTAGCATCAGCCAATGCACGGCGTTGCTGGGCTCGATCCGCAGCAGCGCCTCATAAGTTTCCGGGTGGGGGCAGGGTTCGTCCTGCATCTGGCAGGCTAGCGTGAGAACGAACAACGCGAACGGATCATTGCCATAGGCGCGACTCAGTCGCTGCGCGACCTCCGCCTGACCACCGAGCGGCCGGCGGTCGCTATCGGTGGGCATTCCGATCAATACCGCCGCGATCAGGCTGTCGTGATCGCTGTTGCGCGCGAGTCGCTGAAACTGTTGTCTGCGATAGTCGGCGCGCAGATCCTGCATCGCCTGCTTCAGTGCGGCCGGGGTCGAGACGCTGACTTCCTCAATCGTTTGTGCCTGAACAGATAAAGGTATCTCAGAGCCTAAGCCAAACATAGCGACGGCCAGCGCAACCGCGCGGCTGAGGTTCGGACGCCGTGGCATCGGATGCGGAACGGTAGACTTCATGGCGACTCCTGGATGACGGTGGGCTTACGACTCATCTATAGGGCGAAGCCGCGAACGATGACAGGCAATCGTTCTTTCAATGTCGGAAAATCGACAGGCTGCCGCAAAGCCGGTCGCGAATGACGCGTTAGGGTCGGCTGCGGGCTATCGGATCTTCCGCCAGTGATTGACGAATTCGGTGCCGATCTGCGCGGTAAAACCATCGGGTCCGAAGCTTACGTCGACCCATTCGCCAGGGGGAATTGAATCGGCCGTACTTCCAAGTGACGGGAGTGCAGTGATCAGTCCCCGCAGGCGCCTTGTTAGTTACTCCGGATTATCGAGATTGTTTCTTGTCGTGGAGACAATCCACTCGCAGTATTTTGTCGCGTTAAACGAACCCATCTTCATTGCACTTTCCGGGCAACCACCACCTTCCCATCCGGAAAATGAATTAGTTCATGGGTCACTTTCCCCTGGGCGCTTCGCACGAAAATGACGATTGCGCGTCGTTGTTACATCCGCCGCGCTGAAATTCGACGCCACCTTTTTCTCCGAGTGATCGGTAATTGAACGTGGTGTGACCTATCGTTTGTCACCGCGTTCACCCCATTTGGCGATCAACAGCAAAGGCCAACGCGACGGTGCTGGAACAGGAGATCATTCCGATTTCGGCGACCATCACCGGCAACGTGGCCGTGGTCCATTACAACTAAAGCGAACCTTATCTCTCGCGTTCCGCATCTGCTTCCAACCTACCTCATCTGGACGAGTTTCGCCTCGACTGGCGACATTCCAACATTTGTTATGAGCGATGGCGTAATGAAGAAGAGAAAATGCTTAGGCTCGGAGTACCGATGAACGTCGGCCAGGCGCTGGGCGAATTCTTGAACATCGCGGATAAAAATGTTGCTGGCACAGTTGCATGCTGCAGTCTGCCGTGACGGCTTCAACAATTTGTACGATGCTTGTGCCACTCGTAAGTACTGCGCCGTTCGCATCTACCTATCACGTCGAGCCCATGCTTATCGGTGCGAGCGTTTCTCGCGCAACTGTTCGGGCGTAAAACGTGAGATCCGGTGTGCGCCATGCTGAGCTACGGTGCCCGTACACCAAAGCGTTATCGGTTCGCACATCTCGCACATCTCGCGACTCTTGGCGTACGAACTTTCCAAGACATAAAGCGTGGTTCCCACTATCGGAGCAGAGAATGCCCAGCACGTCATCCCCCCTTTGCACTAAGCGGTCGCATCGCCGTAATTACGGGTGGAAACCGCGGAATCGGGCGCTCGATTGCGCTTGGCATGGCCCGCGCCGGCGCGTCGATTGCCGTGCTTGCTCGAAACAATGAGAAGAATAGCCAGGTACTTGTCGAGCTGAAGGCCTTAGGCGTCCCGGCGATTGCATTGCATCTGGACGTTACCGAGCGTGATACGTTGCCCGGTGCAATCGCCGCGGTTGAAGCGGCTTTGGGCGGTATCGATATTCTCGTGAACAATGCGGGAGTCGCGACCGTCACTGGAGGGATTCTGAACGAATCGCCCGAGGTCTGGGACACGACTCTGGCCACCCACCTCAATGCCACATTCCTGCTTTCGAAATTGGCAGCCACCTCGATGCTCAAGCGCAAGGAAGGAAAGATCATCAACTTGGCCAGCATGTATTCCTATTTTGGCGCGGGCATGGCGCCGTCCTACGGCGCGGCCAAGGGCGGCATCGTTCAACTGACCAAGGCGATGGCCGTCGAACTGGCGCCGCATAACATTCAGGTCAACGCAATCGCACCAGGCTGGATCGCCACGGAGATGACTGCAATTGCGCGGGACAATCCTGATTTTGCAGAGTTCAACAAGATGATCCTCGCACGCACACCTGCCGCTCGATGGGGTAAGGCGGATGAAATAGCAGGGGCCGCAGTCTTCCTCGCATCTGCAGCCGCAGATTTCATTACTGGCGTCACCTTGCCGGTTGATGGCGGTTACTCCATTTTTTAACGATCCGCGCAACGCACCGGAGTCTAACTATTCGTTCAAGGCGACCGTGACGTGTCGCGGCGATAAACCGGCGCGGGCCGGCGCCATAACTCGAGCGTTCGGCTGTCACACCTATTGCACACAACGAGGGCGAGTCATGTCTAGATGCAACTTCATCGCGTCATCACTGGCTGGACTGCTTTGGGTATCGCACTGCACTTCAGTTACTGCTGCTACCGCTGCCGCTGCCGCTCCCGAGACCACGGATGTATCGAACATCGGCTTTGTGTTGTACACGAAGAGTCCCGCGCCAGGAACCCTAAACGCAAGATGGATGTACTCCACAAAGTACAGCGGCCCAGGGATTGCCACCGGGGGGCCAAAAGCAGGATTCGCCGGGAAATACCACGTTCGCTACTTTTACGACAGCGGAGAGTTTTCGGACGAGTATGACTTGGTCATCGACAAGACCGGGGATGTCTACAAGGTGTCGTGGATTACGAAAGGCAAGGTTCAGGCGATAGGCGTAGGCATGGAAATTGAGAATGGCTTGGCCGTCGGTTGGCGCAGAGTCGTCGACTAACTAAGCCACCGTGCACAGCTTAGCTTCAACTTTGAAACGCAACACTCCGTAGCCGGATACCTGTCATTCGTGACGATCCGCTTCGGGTCGACTTCCGTCGATCAATCGCTGAGCGGCCGCATCCGCTGAGTCTCGGAACTTTTTTTTTCAAAAGTTTTTAGCATTCGCCATATCAAAAAGCACGCTCACTATGATTTTGCCCCGACAACAAACCGGCCAACTTCAATCAAATCCTTCTTGTTTTCCAGCCGACGCGTGACGGCTTCGCGCTTGTTCGGACCGCTATCGAACTGCGTAAAGAACTCCGCTTGAACGGTGACGTCTCCGGTCAACTTCTGCTGACGGTTGCCAAAATAGTTCGCTTTTACTGTATATGTGCCGGGAATCGGACGACGGATCGTGAACACCTCCGGGCCATAACCGCCCGTGAAATCCCGGCTGATGCGACCACCGGTTTTCGTGCGCGGCTGGTTGTAGATGGCGACCTCGCCGGTGGGATCGATCACCCACAAATCGATATCGGTATCGTCGGCATCCCATGTCAGCACTACTCGCAATTCGACCGGGACCGGTTCAAGCAGTCGATGATCGATGCCCTGGTCATCGAGCAGAGCGATCAATTTCGCATGCTCATTTTCGGGGGCGCGTGAAAGGACGTCGTTAAGTTCGTGCAGCGCTATCGTTTGGATTTCCGGGAAGCGGGAATCCCATTCGTTGCTGATGACCTTCCAAAGCAATGTCGTCGCACGCGCATAGTCTGGATTCAGCTGACGCGTCAAAGCCAGACCGAGATCACGGTAGCTTTGTGGTTCTTCCCCGCGCAGCTTCAACGCATCTTCGAATAACGGAACGGCGAGATCGAAGCGGTCCCATTGCTCAAGGCGATAGGCCAGTACCCGAAGCAGCGGCGCACTTTCGAGATTGATCTCCGCCAGATTTGACAACACGCGCAGCGCCAGGCGCGGGTTGTTGACCTCATGACGAAAATAGTCGGCACTGTCCAGGAAGAATGACGGCGAGGAAGCGAACTTTTCGCGAGCTTGCAGGTAAGCGGCGTAGGGGTCGCGGGCAGAGCGCAGGGCCGCAAGGTATGGCGTGTTCGGATCCCACTCCTGAAGTTCTATCTGAGCGCGCATCTCCTCCGTGGATTGGCCCGCCTTCTTGCCCGCAGCCGCCTTCGAGACTTCCACAACGGGGTTGGCAGTTTCCACGTCGACACGCCGTACGTTTCCACCTGTGACCGCGATGCTCTCCATTGCTGGCGCTGGCACTTCGCGAGCCGGCGGCGGTGCGGGTGTCGACACTGTTTGCGCAGGTGCTGCTTCGTGCATTGCCACAGGGGGAGGAGCCCCTGCCGGAACAGACATCGACGTTGGCGGTGCCGTTGTCGTCGTCGTTTCGCGTACTTGGCGATTTCGGTCAGCCCGCGCATACGCGATTTGCTCTGTCTGTTGCGGTTTAATCTCGTCCGAATCAGGCGCGATCGCGAGTCGCTGTTGGCGCAGCGCGTCGAGTTCGAACATTAGCGCTGTCGCGTCGCGCTCCCAGACAGTACGGGTTGCGGGAGCAGCACCGTCATGCAGCCAGCGCTCCTGCAGCAATTTCGCACGTTTGGCGAGTTTCTCTGCACTCGCCATCCGTGCAGCGGAGCCCTTTGCGGACACGCCTTGCCAGCGCGCTATTTCAGCTTCCGCGGTAGGAACCAACATGGTCTCCAGCCATGGGTACCGGGCATCGTGCCACTGCTTGAATTCCGTCCACCATCCGAGGACTTGCGCAAGCACTCGCTGTTTCTTTTGGTCTTCGCTGGTTTCCTTCGGCTGCTGTGCCAACAAAGTACGGTATTGCGCCAGCAATTCGGGCTCACGCGGTTCGACGCGATAGTGTACGTAGTCCTCGATGCGATCGAGCACAAGCATCGATGTGTCGGATGTGACAACGCCAAATCGTTTGCCCAGTTCGGTGATGGCCTTTTCGTCCGGGTTCGCCACATTCTGCAAGTCAGCGATACGTGCCACGGCCCACAGCCGCGTGATGAACGCTCCGCGATCTGGATCGACGGATACCATTTCATCGATCGTCAGTGCGCGATGAATGGTAGTGCCCGCGCTGTTGCCGAACTGCAGGTCGAGTTCGGCTGCGCCTTTGCAGCGTCCATAGACATTTACCGTAGCACGCACCTGCGCAGGCGCGGCGGGCGCTAGATCGACACAGTCCCCCTTGGCAACGTGTGTCGACTGTAGCGTCCACGGCAACGTCCCCAGCTCCTTCAGCGCCTCGTCGTTGGTCGTCTCCAGCAAGTTGACGACCTGGCCGCCATAGTGACGTGCCCAACGGGCAAGGTTCACGTTGTCGACTTGTTGCGCCGCGTGCATGAAGACGACTCGCGGAGTCGAGCCGTCGGCGAGAACCAACTGTGGCTCGCGTGCGGCAAAGTTGCTCAAGCCATCACCGAGTACTATTACGATGTCAGGTCGGCTTGGTGCGTCCAAACGAACCGCTCCGTACGACGTGCCGCCGTCCAGCGGCAGCGCGGCGATCGCTTTGCGCAAATCAGAGCTGTCGCCGTCGTGAACGTGGAAACGTAGTGCCGGATCAGCATCGTTGCGAAAAGCCACGAGATCCACGTCAACATTCTTCAACTTCGCCAGCCAGCTGCCGAGGAATTCCAGCTCGCGCTCGCGATTGCGGTCGCGCGCGCTGCCCGAGGCGTCATAGAACAGTGCGATGCGTTGGATCGGATTGGCCTCACCGGTGCCAGCGGGCAACGCTGTCTGGACTTGTGCGGCGAACGTGCGCCACTCGGGCTCGAGAGTGTCTTGCACCGAGAAAGCCGTGATGGCCGTGGCCGGCTTATCCACTGAAAAAACCAGTTCCCGGTCTGGCTGGAAGTCAGTGCGATCAAGATCGGCGAGCAAACTGTCACGCCAGCGTTCGAACGTAAGCGGCGAACTGGCGGTAGCAGGTTTCGGCTTGTGTTCAGCGCGGATCGCTTCGGCATGCACTTTGAAGTGTCGAATCTTCTGGTCGAACTGCAGCGGCAGCACATAGCGATATTCAGTGGCGGCATCCACCAACGGCTGATCGAACGAGATGGCCACGCGCTTGGTCCCATTGGCCGGGATGGGATAGACCCGCGTGCGGAACACATTGCCACGCGTGAGCTCGGCCAGGCCGGGATCGATGCCGCGGCGCTCGGTGGCTTCGAAGGCAACTCGCGCCGTTTCCTTCTCGACAACGACACCTTGGCGCAGTTTGCCACCCACCTCCAAGGCATAACCACTGACAGTTTGCCCCGTGGCCAACGGAAAAACGAGTTCACCCTCGAGAACGCGCGGATTGGGGTTGAAAAAGGTCAGATCAAGCGTCGTAGTGGCAACGAACCCTTCGATCCGGACGTCGACGGCCACATCGTAGAGTTGAATGGCGTCCAGTTTGCCGAGGGATGGATTCAGCCATATCTGCGGTGGATGCGCTCGCGGCGGCGTCGATATTTTGGTTTGTGCTTGTGCCGACAGATCGCAGGCCAACAAGCCACTCAGCAGCAGCTTCCAGATGCGCATCATTCTTCTTCTCCCCGGTGGTTTTGCGACTATAACGGACACCTGCCCTCGCCGGGGTTACAGAAAATCATTGATTCATCGTTGCCGTAATCCCGCCGTTCGGGACAGGCGTGTCGGGTCCGAATTTCGCGGTGCACTCGTAACGGTCCGTTCCACTAGCACTGTGGTTGGCGGTTGACGCGTATTCGGTTTGTCCCCCAGGATAGTATGCCCCCAAATATTGGTGTATTTGCCACACCGAAAGAGCCCACCAGCCGAAGTGAGGTACTCATTGAATCCGAATGTCGAGCGCAAGCCTTGGATAGCATTGTTGCTTGGAATTTTTCTCCAGCCGTTGTCTTGGGTCTATGTGGGAAGGTTTGGGACTGGACTAATCGTCTACGCCGCAATCTACGGACTGATGGCATTTATGGGTTGGACTGGCCTTATCCAGAGCGTGGCCGGATATTACGTTTCGATAATATTAGTCCTTGCGTTAGCTCTTATTTCGATATTGATGCCATGGGCTATCGCCAAGAGTGTCCGACGCAATTTCGCGCCTCGCTGGTACAACCGATGGTATGGATATCTCTTGGCCTGGTGCATCGTGGCCGTACCTAGTGTGCTGATCACACCGGAGAGAGGCAGATTGTTTGGTTTCGAGAGCTTTCATATTCCGAGCGGGGCCATGATGCCGACATTGGAGGTTGGCGACTATCTCATCGTCGATTCACGTCCAGGAATGGTAACCAAAATCAATCGCGGCGATGTATTCGTGTTCCGCTATCCGAATCCGGAGCACAACCCGCGCAGGGAAGGACTGAACTACATCAAACGCGTGATCGGCCTGCCAGGCGATGAAGTCACCTACCGCGGCAAGACGCTGTACATCAACGGCAAGGAAGTCCCGCAAACCGATGTCGGGCCATTCATGGGCTCCGGCAATGAAGGCCGACGAATGGCTGGTGCAGAAATCCACGAGGAGATGTTACCCGAGGCAACGCATCAGATATTGCAATCCGAACTGCTCACACCAGGTCGCGAAGGCAGTTGGCGGGTACTCTCTGGACAGTACTTCGCAATCGGCGACAATCGTGACAACAGTGAGGACAGCCGCTACTGGGGCACTGTGCCAGAGGAAAATGTGGTTGGCAAAGCCTCAGTCGTCTGGATGCATTGGGATAACGAGGGCGGCTTCAGTTGGTCGCGGGTCGGACACATCCAATGAAGACTGAAGCACCAATGCGTGTGTCGTGCAACACGTCATTGAGTGTGCCGCACAGCGGTCGATGGTGAGCGGCAGCAGTGGGTCGACATGCGGCATTCGGCCAAGAGCGGAATTCGCGATGAACAGATTCAATGCAACAAAGCCGTCGTTCAAAACGGCGAACAGCAAGAGCGTCTCGCTACGATAGAGTGGGCGAGCGTTGACCATCGCGCGCTATGAAGTCGACGCGGGAGCAACCAGTCAGAGGCGCCCCCGCGTGACCAAAGTTACATCATCTTCTGCATCGTCTCGGGTTTGTGGTCGTTGACGATGTCGGCGATTGTCAGCTCGACCGGCTTGTCGGACTTGTTCTGCCACCAGTGCTGCGTACCGAGATATTCGCGCGCGATATCGCCGGCCTTGTGCAGGATCGGCACCGTGCATTTGCTGTTGTTTTCGTAGACCTCTCCAGACGTGACCATGATCAATGCCGGCCGATCAGCATGACTGTGCAACGGCACAATGCCGCCGGGAGCGATCGTCATGTGGCGCATGCGCAGACGGCGCTCGGCGAGCTTCACGTTCTCCTTCGACAGATCGACCGCCGCAAGCTCGGTGTCCGTCACACCAACCGGCGCCGTTGCCGCGCCATTCAGCGCATTGTTGCCTTCCTTCCCGGCCGGGCATTCGCCGGCACTCACCATCGTGCTCGCGCCGAGTCCGATCAACAGGACGCTGGCCATCGACATCGAACGACGGATAATTCTCTTGTTCAAACTCACTGCTTTTCTCCCGTGGTTTTGGATTGTGCCGACCGGATTTCGGAAGGCTTGGTCTCGCTTGTATACATTTGCTCGCGAGTCGTCGATTGGACGGCGTCGCGTCGATTGCCTTACACCCTCATGGTTCGGACCGTGAACCCTCTTGCGCCTGCTGTTCGAACACATTCATGTAGAACAGTTCGGTCGCGTGAAGCGCTGATTCGACGACGCGCTTGTGCGCCGCACTACTCGCCGCGACGCTCTCGCGCATTAGTTCAAACAGTTCGGACCACAGGCGTTTTACGCCGGCGATGTCTTTGACGTTCTGTGCCTGCGTCATCAGGCGCAGCATGGCGTCGGCGTGAAACTGCACTGTCGCGACGGTCAGGTCGAAAGCCTGTTCGCTGCCTTCGAGTCCGAGCTTCGTCGCCTCTTGCAAGCGGTCGCCGGCCTCGCGACCAAGAAAATACAAATGGCCCGGATTGAACTGCAGCATGCTCCCTCCTCGTTGATTGATGCGGTTGCGGGAATTGGACGAGACGTCAGCTGGAATCCTTACGGCGCCGCCACGTAAGGAAATCGCGGTAGCCGCGTCCAATCTGCTGGGTAATTCGGGAAGGCCGTCATGAAGATCGAAATCCTTGGCGCGGAATTTTTCGCCGCAGTGTTTCTGGTCGGCGTAATGGGCTTTGCGATTCAGCGCGGCGCGACATGCACAGTCGCCGCCGTCGATGAGTTGCTGCACAAGCGGCGTGCACACCGCTTACGCAGCCTGCTCGAGGCAGCGCTGTGGGTGAGTGGCGGAATACTGCTCGCGCGCGCGTTGCAGCTGTCCGCGATCATGCCGACCGGTTTCGATGTCGGCTGGAGCACATTCGTCGGTGCCACTTTGCTCGGCTTCGGAGCGTGGCTGAATGGCGCCTGCGTCTTTGGCGCGATTGCTCGTTTTGGAAATGGCGAATGGGCGTACAGCTTCACGCCGGCAGGTTTTTTCGTCGGCGCGCTCGCATTTCAATCGCTCGCGCGCGGCACCGCGCCGCTGCAGCCGTCGCCGTCGCTCTCGCCGGTGCTCGCATCTACGCAATTGCTGGCCGCGCTGTTCGCGGTTTTCGTATTCTGGCGCCTTGCCACAGCGTTGCTCGCCAAACCCGGCGCCCAACCCTTTCTGCCCTGGCTGCGCGAAAGCGTTTGGGCACCGGGTGCCGCAACGGTCGTAATTGGCATCACCTTCGTGATCGTGCTGTTCCTTATGGGGGCAACCTGGGCGTATACCGATGTGCTCGCCGAACTCGCCGGCGGCAAGGGCATGAACTCGTTGCCGCGTTCGCTGCTGCTCCTCGCCCTGCTGCTGGGTGCCGTACTCGGCGGCGTCACGGCGAAGCGGTTCGCCCACACACCGCTCTCATGTCAGAGTGTCGGTCGGTGTTTTATCGGCGGTGTACTGATGGGTCTCGGCAGCCTGACGATCCCCGGCTCAAACGACGGGCTGATTCTGATCGGCATGCCGTTGCTGTGGCCGCATGCGTGGGTTGCATTCGCCGTCATGTGCCTGACGATCGCGGCAGCAATGTCGATCTCGGCGCGGTGGCCTGCGCGCCAGCGAACCCAATAACGGTCCGCGGTCAGCGCGGGTTCGTTGCCGTAATAAACCAGGCGCTTGCCGGACCCCAGATACCGTTTGGGCGCACGAATGGTGCGAAGGCTTCCCGCAGCGCGGCGAAGACCTTGGGTTTCAATTGCTCCGCCTCGTCGCCGGCCAAGCGCATGACTTCTCCGGCCGGACCCAAATTGGTGGCGAATTCGAGTGCGTCGTCAAGATCGCGGCCTATGCAAATTTCTGTGTCGAAACGCTCGAAGGCGATGCGCTCAAAGCCGGCACTGCGCAGCATCGTGCTGACCATATCCGCATTCGCCATGGAAAAAGGTCCCGGTCCACAATGCTCCTTGTCGGTTTCCTCTTGAGCCACGACGGGCACCAGTGCCTTCACGCGCACTTCCGCTTCGTGCACCCAGGGATTCTCCTCGCGCCGCCGCCAAACGATCTGCGTAAACGTCCCGCCTGGCCTGAGTGCCTGGCGAATGTTGCACATGGCGGCGCCAGGCTGTTCGAAGAACATCGTGCCGAAGCGGGCAAACACATGGTCATAGGGGCCGCGCAGATCGGTGCTCTGCGCATTGCCAACGAAAAACCGAGCGTTCGCCGCGCCCGCAGCTAGCGCATCGGCCTCCGCCGCCTTGATGAAATTGTCGGCGCAATCGACACCGACCGCGAGTCCGTTGGTGCCGACAGCGCGCGCTATATGCAAGGTTGTGTCGCCAAAACCGCAGCCGACGTCGAGCACGCGTGCGCCAGGTGCATAGGCGCAACGCGCGAATGCCGCATCGCTAAAGGATGCGAGTCCGTGCACGAGAAGATGCTTGAACCGGCAGAACTTCTCGAACAGCACGGTATTCCACGCTTTGACGATAGTGCTTTCGGTCTCACCCATGGGTCACCCGAACAAGTATGCGTCGGAATTCTAGACGAGCCGTGCGCAGAAACCTTACGGCTCGTGGATTCCAACAAGTACACCAAGATCCAGCCAACGCACGAGTGCTCGGGCGAAAGCGAACGCTGAATCTTGCTCGAAAGCCGCTCCGATGGCGTCGTCCATGCTGGCACCAACCCGCAGCGCCGCGAGGGCTGCAATCTCAGCCGAGCTCGATTCGAGCACTTCAACGTGCCAGCGAGGGCGTACGACAAGCGCGGCCTCGCGTTGGCCCAGCGATGCTGGCAACGCAACTGACGGATTCGGCTGATGCGCACGCCAAATCGTCGCGATCGGATACGACGACGAATGCCAGGCGAGCGCGGGGTGGAGCATGAAACGTGCGTTGAGCAGGTCTTGCGGCAGCATTGCCGCCATGCGTTCGCGCGCGAGTCCGTCGGCGTCGGCAGCGTAACGCGCGCGATGAACTGTCCATTCGAGCGCGGCAACATCGCCGAGATAGGGCAATACCTGCGTGTGTTCAAAAGTCGCGACGAATTCGGATAGCTCGGCTCCAAACTCGTTGAGATTGCCGCTCCTGCTCGGATGCGCATCGCCGTATGCGCGCGCGAGAGCACGAAAAAAAACTTCGCCCGCGAGTGCACGTATCACCGGATATGCATTGGCAAGCCCCTTTTCCCACGCGGCGCGCACGTTACCGCGATACAGCGCCAGCCGTTCGTGGATACCCGCAGCACGCAAAAAATTGGTCTCGACGAAAGTATCGCGCGCATGGAGCAACGCCGCGGCAAGGTCCGATTGGAAAGCCTCAAGCGACATCGGCATCCTCAAGGGAAGCGGCTTCATAGCGTCTGGATGCCTGCCCAGCCTCATCGAGCAGCACTTCGAGCGCAGGTACATCGGTGTCCCACTCGATCAGTGTTGGGACCTGACCGAATCGCGCCAGCGCCCGCTCGTATAACGTCCAAACCGACGCACTTACGCGAGCGCCGTGATGATCGATTACGGCGACATCAGTTACCAGATGTCCCGCTAGATGGATCTCACCCACACACTCCAGCGCGAGCGCATCGATTTGCGCAGCCGCGTCGATTCCGTGGTTGCATTCGTTCACGTACAGATTGTTGACATCGAGTAGAACACCGCAGCCACTGCGTCGCGCAAGCTCGTTGAGAAATCCCGCTTCGTCGTACGCGTCGTCCGCGAAACGTAGATACGTCGATACGTTCTCGATCAATACGCGTCGATGCAGGGTTTCCTGCATTTGCGTGGCGCGCTCGCACATCAGATCAAGGGCAGCGTCGCTGAGCGGCAGCGGCAACAAATCGTTGAGGTGCGCGCCGGCGACAGCACTCCAACTCAAATGCTCGGAAACGAGCATCGGATCGATGCGCCGAACGAGCTTTGCGACACGTCGAAGGTGCTCTCGCGAATAGCCAGCGGCCGACCCGAGGGCCAGACCCACGCCGTGCAGGCTGATTGGATAGCGCTCGCGAAGCTTCCCAAGCACGTGCAGGTCGAAGCCGCCGTCCCCGAAATAGTTTTCGGTGTGCGCTTCGAGCCAGCCGGCGCAGCGCGGACGCGCAAGCCAGTCGTGATAATGCCGCGCGCGCAAGCCAATGCCGATTCCGAGAGTCACGTTATTGGTCCTCGAGCTGTCACTGTATATGAACGGCGGGCCGCCGGGATCACGATTGGACGCCACCATCGGGGATTCCTTACGGCACTGCATACGTATGTCGCGCCTGTAAGGAATCGCAGGTAGCCCCGTCCAATTCCGCGAATCGCTATTGGGGCTCAGTTGATGTCACACACCAGGACACGCATCGTAATCGTTGGTGGCGGGTTCGCCGGCGCGAAGCTGACACGCCTGCTGCAAAAACGGGCGCAATTCGCCGATATCACGCTGGTGTCGGAAGAAAGCTACACGACGTTTAACCCGATGCTGGCCGAAGTCGTTGGCGCTACGGTTTTTCCCGAGCACGTCGTCGCGCCGTTGCGTGAGACCGTCGGTCGTGCGCGCTTCGTGATGGGCACGGTTGGCAATGTAGACTTCGCAAACAAGCGCCTGCGCTGCGATACGCTCAAAGGCGGGATCGAACTCGATTACGATCATCTGGTCCTCGCGTTCGGCAATCGCGCGCGCGTCGACCTGATCGTGGGCATGGCAGAACACGCCGTGGTCCTCAAGACCGTTGGCGATGCGATGCACATCCGCAATCTCGTATTGCGCCGGCTCGCACAGATTGAACTCGAAACCGATCCGCAGCTGCGTCGCTGCCTTGGTCATTTCGTTGTCGTCGGCGGCGGATTCTCCGGCGTCGAAGTCGCCGGCGCGCTCGCCGACAGCCTGCGCGAAATCCGTCGCTACTATCCGGGCGTCAAGCCCGAGGAGCTAAGAGTCACGCTGCTGCAAAACGTCGATCGCCTGCTCGTCGAACTGCCCGCGTCGCTAGGCCAGGCCGCTGAACGGTCGTTGGCTAAACGCGGAGTGGATGTGAAGACGATGACCGGCGCGACCGCGGTCGGCGCGCGCGATCTCACTCTCAACAACGGCCAGGTGCTTAGTGCCGCAACGACGATTTGCACGATCGGCACCATGCCGAACGCGCTTACCTCGCGCCTGGTCGGCATAGCCACCGAGCGCGGCCGCATCGTCTGCGATGCGGATCTTTCCGTTGCCGGCGTGGATGGCGTCTGGGCGCTCGGCGACTGCGCGTTGATCAAAAACGGTGACGACGGGTTCGCGCCGCCGACTGCACAGTTTGCAGTCGCTGAGGCGAAGCACCTCGCCGGAAACCTAATTGCTAGTGATCAGGGGGCCACCACGAAGCCGTTTGCTTATCGTGCCCGCGGGATGATGGCGACAGTCGGGCATCTGAAAGGCGTCGCCAGGGTTTTCGGAATAAAACTCACCGGCCTTCCCGCCTGGATGTTGTGGCGCGCGTATTACCTGGGCCAGATGCCGACGTTCGGGCGCAAGCTGCGCATTTTCGTGGAGTGGACCTGGGGCATGTTCTTTCCGCCGGATATTACCCACTTCCGCTTCACGCGCAGCCACGAATTTCTCGAAAGCGACCGTGCCGGCGTAATGCCTGCGGTAAAGGAATCTCCAATGAGGAACCCCAACGCTTCGGCTTCGCTACCGAAGTCGACGCCGACCACGGCCGCGATACTTTCATAACACGCCAACCCGACTTCAATACGTCATTCAATCCCAAGGATTACCACCATGCAATTCAAGAACAAGACCGCCCTGATCACCGGTTCGACCAGCGGCATCGGCCTGGGGCTGGCTCGTGCATTTGCGCGTGAAGGCGCCAATGTCGTGCTCAACGGTTTCGGCGACGCTGGCGAGATCGAAAAGCTGCGGGCAGGCATCGAACACGAGTTTGGGGTGAAAGCGCGTCATGACGGTGCCGACATGAGTAACGCAAGCGCGATCGAAGCGATGATGGCGAAAGCCCTTGCCGAGTTCGGCAGCGTCGACGTGCTGGTCAACAACGCCGGCATCCAGCACGTGGCGCCAATCGAGGAGTTCCCGCTGGCAAAGTGGGACGCGATCATCGCGATCAACTTGAGTGCGGCCTTCCACACGATTCGCCTCGCGCTGCCGCAGATGAAAGCGCGCAAGTTCGGTCGCATCATCAACGTTGCGTCCGCGCACGCCTTGGTGGCCTCGCCGTTCAAGAGCGCCTATGTCGCCGCCAAGCACGGCATCGCTGGACTCACCAAGACCGTCGCCTTGGAAGGCGCCGAGCACGGCGTTACCGCGAACGCTATCTGCCCGGGTTATGTGCTGACGCCGCTCGTCGAGAAGCAGATTCCCGACACCGCCAAGGCGCGAGGCATCAGCGAAGCCGCCGTCATACGCGATGTTCTGCTTGCCGCGCAGCCGACCAAGCAATTTGTGACAGTGGAGCAAGTCGCCGCGCTCGCGATCTATCTGGCCGGCGATGCGGCCGCGTCCACTACCGGAACCATTATCCCCGTCGACGGCGGATGGACCGCACATTGAACGCAACCAGGAAAACCAACATGGCCACCCGCAAAACTGCCCCCGCGAAAAAGCCGATCAACCTCGCCCTACAAGGCGGAGGAGCGCATGGCGCGTTCGCCTGGGGCGCGATCGACAAGCTCCTCAACGACGGCAGGATCGACATCGAGGCGATCAGCGCGACCAGCGCGGGGGCGATGAACGCGGTCGTGCTCGCCGACGCACTGACCGAAGGCGACCGCGATCACGCGCGCGAGCGCCTGACCGCGTTCTGGCGCGCGATTGCCGATGCCGGCGCGAAGTACAGTCCGGTCAAGCCGCTGCAAGACTGGACCGGGCGCGCGCTGCCGATCGAGCAATCGCCGTTCTACTGGATGTTCGACACGATGCTGCGCGTGTTTTCGCCGTACCAGCTCAATCCGCTCAATTTCAATCCGCTGCGCGACGTGCTCGAGCAGCAGGTCGATTTCGAGAGGCTGCGCAAGACCAACGGTGTCAATGTGCACCTGTGCGCAACGAACGTGGAGACTGGCAGGGTGCGCATCTTCAATCGCCCGGAACTCACCGTCGATACGGTGCTTGCCTCGGCGTGTCTGCCGTTCCTGTTCCAGACCATCGAGATCGAGGGATCGCACTATTGGGACGGTGGCTATATCGGGAATCCCGCGATCTTTCCATTGATCTACGGTTCGCAAAGCCGCGACGTGGTCATTATCCATATCAATCCGATCGTGCGCCCGGGCGTGCCGAAGACCGCGCCGGAGATCCTCAACCGCATCAACGAAATCAGTTTCAACTCGTCGCTGATGCGCGAAATGCGCGCGATCGCCTTCGTCACGCGCCTGATCGAAAGCGGAAAAGTGGAGGCGTCGAAAATGAAGCAGATGCTGATCCATTCGATTCGCGATGACGAGCTGATGACGGCGCATTCCGTCGCTTCGAAACTCAGCCCGGACTGGCAATTCCTGTGCGGCCTCAAGGAGAGTGGCGGCGCCGTCACCGAGCGCTGGCTGCGTGCGAATTTCGACGCGATCGGCGAGCGCTCGTCAGTCGATCTCGAAGCAGAATTTCTATGATCTGCATTTGGTTGTCGATCGCCATTCAGGAGACTCTTACTTGAACCGAACAGAAATTCTTGCCAGCGCCTCGATGCCGGTCGCGAGCCCGAGCTATCCGCGTGGGCCGTACCGTTTCATCAACCGCGAATACTTCATCATCACGTACGAGTCCGATCCTGCCGCGATCCGCGATGCGCTGCCCGAGCCGCTGGAACCCGATGGTTCGAACACGGTGCTCTACGAATTCATTCGCATGCCTGATTCGTCCGGATTCGGCGATTACACCGAGTCTGGCATCGTGATCCCGGCAAAATTCGGAGATGAGCACGTCAATTTCACCGCGCAGATGTACCTCGATTGTGATCCGCCAATCGCTGGCGGCCGCGAGATCTGGGGATTTCCGAAGAAACTGGCGTCGCCGCGCCTTGGCGTGGCGAACGGCACGCTGACCGGGCGGCTCGAGTTTTCTGGCCAGCCGGTTGCGATCGCGACGATGGCCTACAAGCATCGGTGCCTGCGCTATTGCCCGGACGACTTGGAGCACTGCGACATCCATGCGCTCGAGCAGAAGCTGGCAAAAACGCAGGTGAACCTCAAGTTGATCCCGCATGTCGACGGCAGCCAGGCGATCGCGCAGCTCGTCGCCTACAACCTTTGCGACATCACGATCAAGGGCGGCTGGCTGAGTCCCGCGCGGCTACACCTTATTCCGCATGCAAATGCTCCGGTCGCCGACTTGCCGGTGAGGAGCATCGTCGAAGGCCGCCACTTCGTGGCCGATCTGAGCTTGCCGTATGGCAGGGTGTTGTACGACTATCTGAAGCCGCCGGTTCAGCGCGAAACGCAACCAGGCTTGCGCGCGTCGCGCAAGCAGGAGGCGATGATCGCGTGAATGTCCGCCATGCGAGGAGTTCGCCATGAAAGCACGTGATGCGATCAATGCTGGAATGATGCTGGCGGTGGCCGGGGCCATGGTCGCTGCGGTCGCCGCCAGCTTGCGCCATGGCCCGCAGGGCACGATCGAGCGCGAGCGGTGTTACGGCGTAGTCCGTGCCGGTGCCAATGACTGTGCAAATGCCGTGCATTCTTGTGCCAAGCAAACCTCGGCCGATGCCGACAAACGCGAATGGATCGCAGTCCCGAAAGGCACGTGCACACGTCTTGCCGGGGGCATCATGGACGAACGCCTGCCGTGAAGCCGACTCTGCTGGCGCGCTTGCGCGCGGGGGCGCGCATGCCGCAGCCGCCGCGCGTGCTCGCGGAAATTGCACACAGCCAGCGCGAATCCGAGATCTGGGTCGGCGCGGCGCAACTAATAGTCGTTGCGCTCGCGGCGCTCGCTTATGCCGTCACTCCGCGTGGCTTTAGCCCCGACGCACCGATCGCCGCGCTGCCACTCGGCCTCGTCGCGCTGATCCTGCTCGTGCTGCTGCGCAGCTGGTTTGTCTACAGCGATCAGCTCACCCGTCCTGTGCTCGCAGCATCTGTGGTCGCTGAAATGGCGGTGCTGATCGGAATGCTCTGGGGCTTCGCGCCGCAATACGAAACGACGCTGGCGATCGCGTTGAAGAATGCGCTGTTTGCAGCGATCTTCATCTTGATTGCGCTTCGCGCCCTGCGTTTCGAAGCGGTCTGGGTTTGGCTTTCCGGACTGACGGCCGCCGCGGGCTGGGCATTGCTCGCGTGGTTTGCGGCGCGCGAAGCGGGACCCGGCGGCAAGACCATGGATTTTGTCGTCTCCGCGACAACCGGGCGATTCAGCGCCAGCGACGAATCGATCCGTGTTGCCGTGATCGTGATTGTCACGGCAGTGCTCGCCACCGCACTTGCCCGCGCGCGTCTGGCGCTCGCCCGCGCGGTACAGGCCAGTCAATCGGCAGATGCGCTGTCGCGCTTTTTCGACAGCGAAGTCGCCGATCAGATCACCACAACTGATCTCCCGCCCATGGCGGGCCAAAGCATGCAGTGCGAAGCGGCGATCATGTTCACCGATCTTCGCGGTTTCACCAAAGCTTCGGCGACACTTTCGCCCGCGGATCTGATCGCCTTGATCGGCGAGTACCAGAACGTGGTCGTGCCGGTCGTGCGTGCGCATGGCGGCAATATCGACAAGTTCATGGGCGATGGCATCCTGGCCAGCTTCGGTGCGGTGCGCGCCTCGACCAGTTACGCTGCCGATGCGTTGCGTTGCATCGATGCGATCCTCATGGCCTCGCATGCTTGGGCCAGGGATCGCCAAGCGCGAAGCCTGCCGGCGCTGGGCATTGGCATCGGAGTCGCACAGGGTCCGCTCGTGTTCGGCATTATTGGTGTCGAAAAGCGGCTCGAGTACACGGTGATCGGCGAAACAGTCAACCTCGCAGCGAAGCTCGAGAAGCACAACAAGGCCGAAGCGGCCTCGGCCTGCGCAACCGCGAGCCTGATCGAACTTGCCCATCAGCAAGACCCCAACGTCCCGACAAGCGACTTCGAACTGCGTCGTCAGCGCAATGTCGGTGGGGTCGCGGAGCCTATCGATCTCGCTGTCTGGCTGGCGGCATAGGCGCCACGCGTGCGTTTAGCTATCATCATGCCGCTGCGGCACACCGGTGCCGCGACGGGGAATATCGTGGCGGACGAAGGCGCCAAAATCGAATTTGTGGCGTTGGCTGAGCATCGCGTGTATCTGATGCGGATTGCGCGTCTGGAGCTGCGCGACGAGCACCTGGCCGAAGACTGCGTATCCGACGCCCTGACACAGGCCTACGAGAAGCGTGCCTCGTTCCGTGGCGACAGTTCATTGCGCACCTGGCTGACCACGATCCTCAAGAACCGCATCATCGATTTACTGCGCAAACAATGGCGTGAGCAGCCGCTCGAACCGAACGAAAGTGGCGAGCAGGACTTCGATGCTCTGTTCGATAGCAGCGGCCACTACGTCGAAATGCCGAGCGAAGTGCGCGATCCCGCCGAGTTGTGTCAGCAAGACGGTTTTTTGACCGCCGTGCAGCGCTGCGTCGACAAGCTGCCGAAGCGAATTGGCCAGGTGTTCGTGCTGCGCGAGGTCTTCGGCAGCGAAACGAAGGAATTGTGTAGGGATTTGGGCCTGACAACGTCCAACGTTTGGGTGCAACTCTACCGAGCTCGCATGATGCTACGCACGTGTCTCGAACAAGTCGGTTTCGGGCGTGCGCGCGCTGGCTAGGAGTCGCATGTTGCGCATTTCTTGTCAGCAGGCCTCGCGTCTGCTTTCACAGCACGAAGATGAGCCGCTGCCGTTCGGCAAGCGTCTTCGCCTGCGCCTGCACCTCGTCTACTGCGATGCCTGCACGAACGTCTCGCGCCAATTTGCGGCGATTCGCGGTGCGATGCAACGCCTTCGCCAAGGCGACTAATGCGGCGATGCCCGGGCGAAATAGCGTTGTTCGAGTTCGCGGTTCGATTGGCTGGGGCTTGTTGACCATTTTGGTGGTGGTTGAGCGCAATCTTTCGAAGTGGGCTGCGCCGCAGCGATCCAGAGAGCGGCCTGTCACGAGACTTCCGCTTCGGGTCGGAAGGGTACGTACGCTTTCAGGAGTAATGAAATCGACCTAGCTACGTCTACTCATTCGAATCCACTGCATGAGGTTGCGACATGGAAGCGGAAGCCTTGGTCCTCGCCGATCGACAAGGCATCATTCGATACTGGAGCAGCGGCGCGACGGCGCTGTTCGGATACTCCGTCAATGAAGCCATCGGCCAGTCGCTTGACCTCATTGTTCCCACCGAACACCGCGAAGCGCACTGGAAAGGATTCCGGCGAGCGTTTGAATCAGGCGCCGCAGCTGCGGAAGGCCAAAGCGGCCCTTTTCCTACCAGGCTCGCTGACGGGAGCATCGTCATGCGGAGTGGCCGGTTATCGCTGGTCCGGAAGTCGCAGGGAGAGGTCGTGGCAGCGCTCGTCGTATTCGAATAGACCCGTTATCTACGTTCCGTGAAGCGGTCGTTCGCCGTCAGCAAGAGCGGGTGTGCTTCTAGAAGCCAGCGTATCGGTTACTTACTTGGCGGAAGGTGCAATTTTTCGCGCAATTCGCTTTCGACTTTTTCCGGCGCATCGCCACCGACGCGCCGGTAAACGATCTCTCCGCGCTCATCAACGAGGAACAGGCCCGGCGTGCCTTTCACACCATACCGGTCCGCGATCGCGTCGCCGTCGCGTACAAGCGTGAATGTCTGTTTTCGCTCGCGCAGTTCGGCGACGGGATCAGCGTCGGTTTCTTCCTTGATGTCGATTGCGTAGACGTCGAGATGATCACGTCCGGCGGCGGTGTAGACATTTTGCACATGAGGCATGAGCGCTTTGCAGTAGGGACACCAGGTCGCCCAAAACAGAAGGATCGTCGGTCGCTTCATATGCTGCGGGTCGAATTGGATCGGCTTGCCATCGACGCTCCTACCTTCCCATGCAAGCGCGCGCTGCTGCGCAAAAGCAGGCGTGCTCAGAAGGCAGCAGACGAGGGTGAGCGTCGTAAATAAACGTGTTTTCATTGCGGGTACCTTCATGCGCCGTAGCCGTTTCTTAGGTCGTGGTACGGACTGCAGCCGCCCAATAGCGCCACCAGCGCAACAGGACCACAGAGTCTTGGAATGAGGCGCATGGGCTTCTCCCCTTGCCCTTGAATGTCAGTTGATTCTCAATGCTGGCATGCGCGCGGTCAACGATGGCTCGATCACGGCCAAGATTTCAAATTGGACAACCTCAAATCGTTTCCGGATAGCGGTCGCTCGCCACAGGCAGCTGAGGGTCGTATCGCGCTGATCCTTGGCGACCTTGCGCAGGAGCGGAGATTTCACTACGCAATTCATTATGTCTGTGCACATCAATCTAGGATCGTTTGTCCTCAAGATGGAATCGGTGTAGCGCACGATGAATCACCGGCACGAAAATGACCCCTGCAACTACGAGCACAGAGAATCCACAGTACAGCGCGTAGATCCCGGCAAACAGTTTCCCAGCGAAAGTGTGCAATGGATCGACCGGCCCCATGCCGCCAAGCAGCATGGAGGCATTCACGAACGCATCAATCCAGGAGAGACGTTCGAGGAGGTGGTAACCCATCATGCCGATCAGCAACGAAATGAAGATCAATGAAAGGCCAACAACCGCGCTGCGGATCAGACGTTTAAAGTATTCGCGACGTGAAAGTAGTGGCTGGGAACGACGCTCGAGCATATAGCGGTTTCCTGAAAGGGTTGGGGCGCGCCGTAAACTACTGCCACTACCACCTAGCAAACATTTCCGCAGAATATGTCTTGCATTCCCACGAATAGGCCAACGGTCGAAAACCTGCCGTTGGTGGAAGACCGCCTTGGGCCATTCGCGGGGTTCTGGCCAAAATCCTTAAACAACGCGTGGCGCAGCACGACCGTGGCCTTGGTCGCCTCCCTGCATCTTCACCGCCGACACGCCGGTTCCTCTGCGCCTATTCGGTTGGCGAATGAATCTTGTAGTTCACTCGCCCGCGATGAAGAATGTTTCGTGGCGCGTCCGCGTTCGCTCGCGTTTCCGGGATTGCTGCTGCGGGCTGGATTCGGATTGCTTTCAGGGCAAGATGCCAATTGATGCGGCGCATATCGCGGAGATCGACGAACTCAGCTGGACGTCGAGCCGTGATCGCATGCTTCAAAAGCGAAAAAGGTGACATGAGACCTCCTATCCCGTTGCGCCATCCGTGGCGTTGTTGTCCTAAACCCTTGCCGTCATCTCGACGGTAATGTTTGTCGGAGTAGCGGTGGGGAGTCCGCAAACTCTGGATCAGATATGGCAAGCAACGTGCCACAGCGCAAACGGCAGTGCCATGCGGATTCACATGAAACCGAATGCGGCAATTTGCAACCCGCTGATTGAGGACAGCGCAAAATGCCAAGTGCTGAACGCTGATTGCCTCGACCCGCCGCCGAAGGAGCCAAGGCAGTAAAATCCGCCACCGCCGCCGCCATCCCCACCGATACCGCCGAGACCGGCACCGATACCGCCGAGCCGCCCCGAGCCACCACCGTTGGTGGTGCGCCCCCCGCCGCCGCCACCGTTACATTCGTAAGCAAATCCGCCGCTACCGCCAATGTTCCCACCGAGTCCGCCGCCGAAGCCGATGTTCGCTCGGGACTTATCGACTCGTTTGTTCAAGTAGGGCCAATTTGGGTAATTCTCTTTGGCCCATCTTGATAAGGGGCATTGACGTGAAAACCTGGTTCCTAGCGTTGTTTGTCATTCTCGCTTTGGGTAGTTTCTCGCCATCCGCAAACGCACAGGTGGCTGCGGATGAACGAGCAGCTCTAATTGCGATCTATCAGCAAACTGCCGGCGATCAATGGACCAAACGCGACAATTGGTGCAAGACGGCGCAATGCCTTGTCGATCCCCTTGCATTCAATGATCCCGGCACCGAATGCACGTGGTACGGCGTTGTGTGCGGTGTCGCAGGCATTGCTCAATTCGTTTTTGCAATTCAGCTGGACAACAACAATCTTGCGGGAACGCTCCCTTCCCTGGACGGACTTGCGGGGCTGTCGATATTCACTGTGGGTCAAAATAACCTTTCGGGATCGATACCTGATCTGTCAACGCTATCGAATCTGCAGTGGTTTCAGGCTTTCGACAATCAGCTTACAGGTCCGATTCCTGACACGGGGCCTGAACTCTTTGACTTGGCTTTGGACAACAACCAGCTAAGCGGCCCGTTGCCAGCATTCGACTCATCACCTTATCTGCAAAGATTGGAAGTTGCCGGGAATCGCCTCAGCGGCTATTTGCCGAAGAACCCTTCGCTGCTGCTGTTCGCACATCTTTGTCCGAATCTTTTCAATGCCGTTCCTGGGCCCGATCAAGGCCAGTTTGAGCTGTGGAACAGGGACGTCCAAGGCGACCCAAATATTCCCTGGTGGTTATCCATAGGTACTGCAGATCCGCTGGAACATCTATGTGATCGCATTTTCGCGGATGGCTCAGAAGGATAGTTTTGCTAGTACCCGTTCTCAACTCGAAAGTCTGAGTGCGAATTAGAAAAATACACGCTGACGGCGCGACGCTGAGGCGAAAGGCTTCGCTCGCATGTGCTGTCGAGAAGGGCTTGGGTCGCGCCACAGCTGCCGCTCGTAGTAGGCCGCTTCGGGTCGACAGGCGCCATCTCACAATCGTACGCAGCGGTTACCACGCACTCAGCCAACCGGGTAGACCGTTCTGGTAAATCGACAACGCGTGGTGGACGCTTGCAAAGAAAAAGACTGAAGTAAGAATGCTAAAGGTGAAAGTGCCGAGGCCCCACGGAATCGCCTGCCAGCCCAGCGGCTTGATTCGCAGCGTCAATGCCACCGCGCATCCTTGCAACATAAAGAACAGCAGTTGCAAGCCGGCGGATCGGCTGACCGCCATCCAGAATAGGTATTCGTGTATCAGTCCTGAGATGGCGAATACGCCCAATGTGGCGCGTACTGGGTGGCGTCGCCCCTGCATCGGTTTGAAGAAGTCTTCGTACAGAAATTGACCCACAAGACGATTGTAGCGGCGCCAGAAATCGGCGGGCGTGCGTGCTGCAATGGGCATGTCATTGGCATCCACGATGTAACCGCCCAGCAGACGCACGAGAGCTACGAAGATAGTGAATTGCGCCGCGCCAAATGCGAACAACGTGACCGCGATCAGCGCGTGCTCGAGAAGAAACGGATAAGCCGACCAGTCGATCTCCCCCAGCAGATACAGCGCTCCTGCCGCGGCGACACTAGTGAAAATGCCGCGGACCAGATCGAGAAGGTTTTTTGGCATCGTGGGTTGAGGTTCAATCCCACGTTTCCGCCAGACCAAAAAAAACAAATTGGCCAGAAAGCCCAGAAACTCCGGAAAGTTTGGTCGGCTGCCTTTTGTCGCGCCGACATGGAGATCCCACATCTTGAACGTCATCAACAGCACGAACAAGGCAACCACGAAGCGCGCCAGTTTCAGGTCGGGCGGCACCAATAGCGGGAGCAGTGCCACTACGCAAACCAGAACAAGAAGAGCACCGGCACGACGTCGCCTATTGAGGCGCAATGCAGGATAGAAACCGACCGCCGTAGCGAAAGCGATGGCAACTGCGGACAAGATCGATGCAAGGGCCAACGTAGCCGCTCCCCACCAAGCCTATGGGCTGTACTTGCAGAACGGAAAGATCGCCGCGATGTCCGCGATATTCGGCGATGCGCAAGTCCAGTTGATACCCATTGCCAGGTCGGGGGTCGCGGCGCCGGTCAGGATTATTTTCCCGCCGTCCACGCCGGAGCGCGCATCATAGGTCAGCGTGATCGTCGGGCCGGCAATGACCAAACTGCGTAGCGATTCACCACGGTAGGCATCCGGTGCTGGCAACCCTGCATCTTCATTCTTGGTCGGCCAATCGCCGCGGCTGGCATAGAACTCCGCCACAGCGGTCTTGGCACCGCCCGCAGCGCGTTGGAAGTCACTTTGCAGCATCTTGCTCCGGTCCTGCAGTTGGCCCACACCGAAGTCGCCGGTCGTGCGCGAACTGCGGAACCGGTCATAAAGGAACAATGCGGCAAGTACGGCAATCAACACTACCGCAAAGTTGATAAGGATCTTCTGCATTCCAGCGCTCCAGCAATCCGACTCGTTCAAGCGAGTATGCCTCAGCTCGACTTTGTTTACGGCGACGAAATCCTTGTCTGCCGCGTCCGGTCTTTCACTCTGTTACGAAGGAATACGCATGCGCAGGTTGATTGCAGTCGCCGCCACATTGCTGTCGGCGCCTTTCGCACACGCAGATTGCGCGGTGCAGTCTGGACCTTCACGCGCGCATCTGATCGAACTGTACAGCAGCGAAGGTTGCAGCTCGTGTCCGCCTGCCGAAGCGTGGTTGCGCAGCGTGCACAATGATGCGCAAGCCGTGGCGCTGGAATTCCACGTCGATTATTGGGATGCGCTGGGCTGGCGCGATCGTTTCGCGAGCGCACGCTACACGGCGCGGCAACAGGCGTTGGCGACGCGCACTGGTGGCGCCGGTGTCTACACGCCGCAAGTGCTCCTGGACGGGCGCGAATGGCGCGATTGGTATCGTCACCCCGAGGTGACTGCCGCCAGCAGCAAGGCGACGATGACATTGCGGGTTGAACCCGGTACGCCGCTGCATGTGCACGTGGACACGACAGCGAGCGGCGCGGCCGACGCATCTACCTATGCCAATTACGTGGCACTGATCGAAGACGGACTGTCCAGCCAAGTACGAGCGGGCGAGAATCGCGGCACGCTGCTGCGGCACGACCATGTCGTACGCGCGTTCGTCGGTCCGCTCGCACATGCGGATACTGAAGTACCTATGCCGAGTGATGTGAATTGGTCGCATGCCGCCGTCGTGGCGTTCGCGCAGCGTGCGCGCGACGGCGATATTGCACAGGTAGTAATGCTGCCGCTCGCGCAGTGCCAGCGTTGATCGCGGCTCGCCGAAAAGTGCTCCTGCATTTCCGACCCACAGGGATGTGGGAAGTGCCCGCCGGTGCCGGGAGCGCCGGCGGGCCGGCATACCGGCCATCCATGGCCATCGCCGAAAATTGCTCCTGCATTTCCGGCATACCGGCCATCCATGGCCATAAGAGCGGCCCGGCATTTATTGCAGCAACTGGCTCTTCCTCACGCGCGCCTGGCGCGCGACGCTGCGCGAGCCAATCCTCGGAGCGCGCCGATGTACTCCAGCACTCGCATCACGATGTTTTTGCTCTGCCTTGCCGTCGTGCCCGCGCATGCGCAAGCTGTGACCACGCATGATCCGCAACACGATTTCGATTTCGAAATCGGCACCTGGAAGACCCACGTCAAACGCCTGCTGCATCCGCTCAGCGGCTCGAGCGAATGGACCGAATACGAGGGCACCAGTGTCGTGCGCAAAGTCTGGGACGGCCGGGCGAATCTGCTCGAATTGCGCATGGACGGACCGAAAGGCCACTTCGAGGGCTTGTCGCTGCGCTTGTACAACCCGCAATCACACCAGTGGAGTTTGAACTTCGCGAACGCGGCCGCCGGTTCGGTAGCGCAGCCGACAGTCGGCGAATTCACCAACGGCCGTGGCGAGTTCTATGACCAGGAAACGCTGGACGGTCGCGCCATCTTCGTGCGCTTCGTCATCTCCGACATCACGCCGAACTCCGCCCATTTCGAACAGTCCTTCTCCGCGGATGGCGGCAAAACCTGGGAAGTGAACTGGATCGCCACGGATACGCGCATGGCCGATGCGGCAGCGCCAAACGCGACGCAGCCATAGGGCACTGCCACTTCGTTTACACGTCGTGCGCGAGAATGCGTTCTATTGCCGCGAGTTCCTCGGAGTCGAACTGCAAATTTCCGAGGCAACCGACGCAATCGATGATCTGTTTCGCATCGCTCGCGCCGATCAGCACCGATGTCAGGCGCGCATCCCGGAGCAGCCAGGCGAGCGCGAACTGCGCAAGGTTTTGCCCGCGCCGCTGTGCGAGTTGATCGAGTGCGTCGAGCTTGGCGATCAATTGCGGTGTCACCTGCGCCGCAGTGAGCGCACCGTTGCCTTGATTGAGCAGCGCGCGCGAGCGCTCGGGTACGCCGCGCAAGTATTTGCCGCTGAGCAAACCTTGTGCGAGCGGCGAGAAGGCGATCGCGCCGGCGTCCTCGCGCTGCGCGGCCGGCAGCATGTCGGCTTCGGCGTGACGGTCGAGCAGCGAGTAGCGGAACTGGTGCACGGTAAGCGGCGCCCATTGGCGCTCGCGCATGAGTTGCGCAGCGCGGGTGAAATCCGCGCCAGCATAGTTGGAGATTCCCGCATACAGCGTCTTGCCCTGGCGCACGAGCGTTTCCAGCGCGCCCAGCGTTTCCTCCAGCGGTGTGTCCGGATCGAAGCGATGTGAATAGAAAATGTCGACGTGATCCACGCCGAGCCGCCGCAACGACTGCTCGCAACTCTCCAGCAGATGCTTGCGGCTGCCCCATTCGCCATATGGGCCCGGCCACATGTTGAAACCGGCTTTCGTCGAAATCACCAGCTCATGCCGCGGCATGCCGCGCAGGATGCGCCCGAACAGGGTTTCGCTCGCGCCGGCCGGATTGCCGTAATTGTTCGCCAGATCAAAATGGGTGATGCCGTGATCGAACGCGGTGTGCACGATCTGCTGGGATGCCGCTTCATCGACGTAGCTGCCGGTGCCCTGCCAGAGCCCGAAGCTGATCGCGGGCAGGCGCAGACCGCTGCGGCCGCAGCGGCGGTAGGGCATCGAATCGTAGCGTTGCGGATTGAACGACATGGTGTGCGACTGGGTTCGAACAAACATTGGTTGCCCGCTATCTTCGCCGGAATCGCCAAGCCCGTCGACTCAACTGCGTTGCCTTTTCCCGAGCCGGCGCCTGTAATCTACGGCTCTCGAAGAAATCCGACCGATGCTCACGTTCCTGCCTACCTTCATCCGCTTGCCGCTCGCATTGTTGCTGGTCGTACTCAACGTGCTCGTGCACGCATCAATATTGCTGGTGCTCGCGCTGGGCAAGGCGCTGGTGCCGATCGCCGGATTCCGGCGCAGGATATCGCGCGTGCTCGTTGTGATCGCCGAGCAATGGATCGCGGTGAACGGCGTGTTGTTCGCATTGGTCACGCGCACGCGCTGGCAAGTCGATGGTTTGCAAGGCCTCGATCGCAGCGGCTGGTATCTCGTGCTGAGCAATCATCAGAGCTGGGTTGACATCCCGGTGCTGCAAAAAACCTTCAATCGACGCATCCCGTTCCTGAAATTCTTCCTCAAGCAACAATTGAAATGGGTGCCTGTGCTTGGCCTCGCCTGGTGGGCGCTGGATTTCCCGTTTATGCAGCGCTACACCAAGCAGCAGCTCGACGCGCATCCGCAGTGGCGCGGCAAGGACAGGCAAGCCACACGCAAAGCCTGCGAAAAATTCCGGCAATCGCCGGTGTCGGTGATGAATTTCGTCGAAGGCACGCGCTTCACGCCGGCCAAGCACGCGCAGCAACAATCGCCGTTTGCCAATCTGTTGCGCCCGCGCGCCGGTGGCATCGCCTTCGTGCTCGACGCAATGGGCGACATGTTGCAGTCCATCATCGACGTGACGATCGTCTACCCGAACGGCAAACCGACGATGACTGACCTGCTCGCCGACCGCATACCCGAGATCCGCGTGCACCTGCGGCAGTTGCCGATTCCAAAGGAGTTCATCGGTGGCGACTACGAGAACGACGCCGAATTCCGCACGCGCTTCCAGGAGTGGATCAGCTCGCTGTGGGCGGAAAAGGACGCCCAGATTGGGCGGATGCAGGCGGCAGACTAATGCCACGGCATTCCCGCGCCGATTGGCGTAATATGGTGTTCAGCAACGCAACACAGATGCTTTGGGAAAGCCCAATCGCGGCCCGGTTTTTTTCATCTCGATTAGGACGTCATGGCTGATTATCGGATTGAGGCCGCTGCTGATCCGGCATCGGGGCTGTTTTACGTTCAGGTTTTCTGCCCCAGTCATGCGACGGTAGCCGCCGCAAGAACAAAGCCGATCTACCAATCGTTGGAAGAGGCACAGCGCAAAGTCGGCGAGACGATCAGCGCGGCAATCGCCAACTCCAAAAACGATGCGGTGCCGGAGTGGAAAGCTATTTTGTTCGACAACACGTAGTGCTGGTCAAGCAATCGCGCAAGGCCGCGTAGTCATCCGCCGTCAGCGGAAATCCTTGGTCGGCAGCACCAAAACAAACTCTGCACCTGGCTCGCGCTGGATCACATCCGCCTCGCCGTGCATCGCGCGCGCAAGCTGGCGCACGAGGGCCAGGCCGATGCCGGTGCCAAGCGTGTCGCGCGTCAGCTCATTACCACTGCGATAGAACAGCGCGAAAATCTTGCGTACCTGCGATTTTTCCACACCCGGGCCGTAGTCGCGCACGCTGAACCCCACGGCCTTGTCGCCGCGCAGGCGCGCGCCGATGTCGATCGCGCGGCGCGGCGCCTTGGCCGAGAACTTGATCGCGTTGTCGACCAGATTGATGACGATCTGCACGAACGCGTCGGTGTCTACCGCGACCTCACGCTCGGCCGCCGCTGCATCGACGAGGTAATTGCATTCGAACTGCGCGCGCTCAGTCTGACTGGCCAGCTTCGAGCGCAGCAGGTCCATGAGCGCCGCCACACGCACGGATTTGAGTTCCAGCCGCAGCTCGTTGCGCTCCATGCGCGCCAGCTGCAGCACGTTCGCGATCAGACGCGACAGGCGCTCGCTCTCGTCATGGATGTAAGCGTAGTACTCGCGCTTCTTGTCGTCGCTGGACCAACCTTCGCGCAGGATCTCCGCGTACATGCGGATCGAGGTCAGCGGTGTGTTCAATTCATGGCTGACTGCAGAGACGAAATCCTGCTGCTGGCGCGCGAGCAGAATCTGGCGCAGGCCCAGCCGATACAGCGCGATGAAGCCGAGCACCAACACGAGAAACAACACCGCGCCAGCCCACATCACGATGCGGCCGCCGGGCCCGACCGGCAGATGCTTGATGTTCCACAACAGCTCGAAGTCGCCGAGCGGCGCGGACAGGCGTAACTGGTGCAGCAGTTCGCCCTGCACGTCGCTTGCGCTGCCGCGCGACGAATAGCGCATTTCGGCCGCGCGCGTCACTTGCAGCACGTCGTGACGATAAGCTACGACCAGGTCGCTCATTTGCGCGAGCGCGGTCTCCTGAAACAGGCGCGTGATCGCGCCGTCGACAAAAGCTTTCTGATCCAGGATCAACCCCTGGATCGTGCGCCGGCCGTCGCGCCAGACTTTGCGAAACAGCACGCCGTGACCATCCTCGAGCAGGCTGAACTCGAACGGGTCCAGCTCGCTCTCGAACGTGCGCACACGCTGCACTGCAGGTTTGTCATCCAGACGCTGGCGTTGCGCGGCCTCGACCACCGCGGACTGTTCCTTGCGCGTGGTGCGAGCCTGCACATTGGCTTTGAGCTTCTGCTGATAGGCCGGTGCCTGGCTTTGCTCGGCTTGCGGCGGATTCTCCTGCGGGAAATTCTTGGAGATGCGCAAGTCCTCGACCTTGCCCAGCTCGTTGCGCTTCGCACGCTCGCCAGCGACATCGATCGTGTTGAGCTGATCGAAAGCGGCTTGCGAGGCGATCGGTCGCGCCGGCGCCTCGGCATCGGCATAGGTTTGCTTCGACGCTGCGCCCTTGTCGGCATCGACGCTGGTCATGGCGTCGGCCTTGGCCAACTGTTTTGCAACGGATGTAGTGGATGGCGCAGGGGACGCCGCTGCCAGCTTGCCACCCAGGCGCCCGTTCTTTTTTGCCACGGATGCGACCGTGGCGTCCTTATTCTGCTTTGCATCTTTCGCCGCAAGCTCGCCGGCGTGCGGATTGTGCCGTTCGAGCAGTTGATTGCGCCGCAGCACATCGAGCAGGCGATCGCGCAGCGCCGTGCGCTGCGCAAGTTCAGCGTCGTCCAGACCCCAGCGTGTCGGATCGGAAACATCTTCAGGCAGCACCGGCGTGCTGAACTCACCGTCCGCGCCGACCTGAAAATAGCCGATCACGCCGGGAATGCGCGACTGCACCGGAAAACCCGCGAGCGGCGAGCGCTGCACGAAGTTCGACGTCGCCGGATCGCCGGCGACGACGACAAAGCGGTACTCGGCGTAGCCGCGTGCTTCTTCGGCGGCGATCAGGCGCTGCAGTTCCGAATCGATGCGTAGACCCAACTCGTCGGCGAGCGTGCGGTATTGATAGAACGATTCGAACTTGATCTGGCGCTGGGTCTGCACCAGCAGCACCAGGGTCGGTGCCGCCAGCGCGACAAACAGCAGGCCGAGCAGCGTCGCCAAACGCGCTCGGCTCAACACGCGGGCTGATGAGCGCATCAGTCGCTCCGCACCAGGCGATAGCCGCCACCACGCACGGTGAGCAGGTGCATCGGTTGCTTGGCGTCGGGTTCGAGCTTGCGCCGCAATTTGGCGATATGAATATCGACGGTGCGCGTCTCGATCTCCATATGCCGCGCATAACCCCAGACTTTATGCAGCAGTTCTTCGCGCGGCACCGGGCGCTCGCTGTGCTCGCTCAGGTATTGCAGGATCTCGATCTCGCGTCGGGTGAAGCGCACTTCATTCGCGCCGATCTTTGCGCACATGTTGCGTGTATCGACATCGATGCCGTCGGCGAGATGAATCGCGGCGTCGTTGCTGGCTGCGACGCGCGTGCGCCGCAGCACGGCTTGCACGCGCAACACCAATTGCGCAACGGAAAACGGTTTCGTTACGTAGTCATCTGCACCGAGCGCCAAGCCCTGAATGATGTCGGCGTCACCCGACTTTGCGGTGAGCATGATGATCGGCTGTTCGCGATCGACTTCACGGATCGCTTCGCAGACCTCGTAACCGTTGCGGCCGGGCAGCATGACGTCGAGCAGGATCAGGTCGTAGCGGCCACTCTGTGCCAGCGCCAGACCGGTGGGCCCATCGACGGCCGTGTCCACGTCATAGCCGTGATAGACGAACACGTCGACGAGTCCGGTGCGGATCGCGACTTCGTCTTCGACGATGAGTAAGCGCAGCTTGCGTTGCACGGTGGACGCTGATTCCAAAAAGCTCGGACGCAAGCCTAACAAGCTGCGGCGGGCGCCGCATGTAAATCCTTTGTAAACCGCCCGGCGAAGTGTTTACCGAACCTGGCCTTCTGTTCGCGGCCGGGGATTTCTAGTCTGGGCTCCCGTCTACACCGGAGCTCGCCATGGCCCTTGTCACCCGCTTGACCCGCTTGTTCCGCGCCGACGCGCACGCCGTGCTCGACCGGCTCGAAGAACCCGACATCCTGTTGCGGCAGGCCGTGCGCGAGATGGACGAGGAAGTCGCGCGCAACGGGCAAGCGCTCAAAGCGCTCGAACTCGATCACACGCAGACGCGCACGCGCATCGGCGAAATCGAGTCCGCGCTGGCGGGCATCGCCGGTGAGCTCGATCTATGCTTCGCCGCCGACAATCAAAACCTCGTGCGCACACTGCTGCGCCGGCGTCTGGAAGGCGAGCGCCTCGCCAAGCATCTCGGTCAGCGTCTGACACGCCTCGCCGCCGATATCGCCCAACGCCGCAGCGCAGTCGACGATCAGCGCCAGCGTCTGCAGAGCATGCGTCAGAAGGCGGCGATCTTCGACATCGAATCCGGCGCCGCCAAAGCAGAGAACACTTGGGGCGCGCCCGACATCGCGGTGAGTGAGGACGACATCGATCTCGCCCTGCTGCGCGAACAGCAGCAGCGGAGCGCGTCATGAATCGTCCGAGCTTCTGGCGCGAAGTAGGCGTGGCGCTCGCGTTGAGCATCGCCGGCGCGATCGCCTTTCACGCGACAGCCGTCGTGATCGGGTCGGCCACGGCGCTGCGCTTGGTCATCGCCGGCCTCGGCATTGTCTACGCCATATCGTTGTTGCGTGGCTTGGGTGCACGCGTCGGTCGCATGCTCGCGATCGGCGCCTGGCTCGCGCTCGATGTCGCACTGTTTGTGTTCGACACGCCGCTGTTGCTCTGGCTCATGGCGCAAACCTTCGCGATCTGGCTGCTGCGCTGTTGGTGCTGTTACGCCAGTCTCTTCGCCGCGCTCGCCGACGGCGCGCTCGGAATGTTCGCGCTCGCCGCTACTGAAGTTGCCGCGGCGCACAGCCATAGCGTGTTTCTTGCGCTGTGGAGTTTCTTCCTCGTGCAAGCGTTGTTCGTGCTGATCCCAGAAGACCCGCGGCAGCGCCACGCTACCGCACTCCCCGACGACGCCGACCGTTTCGACCAGGCACAGCGCTCGGCCGAAGCGGCGCTGCGTCGACTTGCTAGCCATTCCTGAAAGGAGAGTTCCATGAAAACC